>Ga0310694_10000545_pt1 | contig 48562 bp, 50 predicted proteins | sample 174DNAGHGhighgp2_FD_203884 | JGI IMG/M metagenome (GOLD analysis project Ga0310694, IMG submission 203884) | Sheep rumen microbial communities from Palmerston North, Manawatu-Wanganui, New Zealand - 1742 DNA GHGhigh gp2 (v2) (version 2) | ecosystem: Host-associated > Mammals > Digestive system... | reverse complement strand
GTAAGAATTTTTTCTGCTGCTTCATCAGGAATTTCGCAACCAAATTCTTCTTCAAATGCCATAACCAACTCAACAGTATCCAAGCTGTCAGCACCTAAATCATCAATAAAGTTTGCATTATCTGTTACTTTTGTTTCTTCAACACCTAAATGTTCAGCAACAATTTTCTTAACACGATCAGCGGTATCAGTCATTAAATTAACCTCTAAAAATTATTAAAACAAATTCTAGACTAACGTCTGAGATGAACGCTACAAGGAAAATATTTATTTGACAAGCATTTTTTTTCATTTTTCAACTTTTAGCCCCGTTTAAACCTATCTTTTATTTATTTTTCAAATAGATAGCGCCAGCAAAAAAAGCCATATTTTTCTGTAAAACACCCCTTTTTTATCTAAATTCACGCCTTATATAGACTATAAGCTATTAATCTAACTAAAAAATTTTAAGGAGAAACATATGAAAATTGGCATCATCGGCACCGGTATGGTAGGATCAGCCGTTGCTTTCAGCATCACATCAGAAGGCTTGGCAGATAAACTTATTTTAATTGATACAGACAAGCTCCGTGCCACCGCCGAAGCCATGGATATTTCGCATGCCGCGCCCTTTTCTTTAGGCACGCTCATTACATCAGGGGATTATCCTGATCTTAAAGGAAGCGATATTGTTATTATTACCGCCGGTGCGAATCAAAAATCCGGTGAAACACGTTTGGATTTACTCGGCAAAAATGTCGCAATTTTTAAACAAATCATCCCCGAAGTCACCAAATACGCCGCCGGTGCCATATTATTGATAGCAACCAACCCCGTGGATGTGATGACTGAGGTGACCTTAAAATTATCGGGCTTTGCTAAAAATCGCATCATCGGCACCGGCACGGTGCTTGACTCGGCGCGCTTCAGAAGCATTTTAGGCCGCCATTTAGGCATTTCCCCAAAATCCATTCACGCCAATGTCATCGGTGAACACGGCGACAGCGAAGTGCTATTATGGGCAGGTGCGGTTGCCGGCACCACCCCTGTTGAACAGATTGCCAAACAATTAAACCTGCCACTTGATGAAAGAATTAAGAATAAAATTGACGACGAAGTGAGAAATGCTGCCTACGCCATTATAGAGGGAAAAGGTGCAACCTATTACGGTATTGCCGCCGCCACCCAATATATCGTTAAAGCCATCTTAAGCGATAATCACACTATCTTAAACATCAGTTCACATCAGGATATTTGTTTAAAAATACAAACTGATACGTGTTTTTCCATGCCTTCAGTCATCAGCAATAAAGGTGTTGAAACCACATTGACACCGGTGATGAATGAACATGAACAAAAAGCGCTTAAAAAGAGCGCCGATAAATTAAAAGAATACACACTTAAGGCCTTAGAAATGATTTAATCTTCTTGAATGGTTTTAACCAACAAATCTTCATACTGAGTATTACCTAACATTAAAATAATATCTTTATCGCCAACCGCCATATACGGCTCACGCGGAAACGGCCGCAATCGCCTAACCGCTTTTATAAGATTATCTTTATCGTGGCCTGAATATTTGGAAAATTCCGCTGCTTCATCTTTTTCTTCTGAAGCAATATTTTCATTTGATGTTCCATAAAAATAACCAACCGGTAACTGCATAGCATCCCCCCATATCGGATTATACGACTCATAAGCAAAAAAGCCATTAGAAAAGAAAATACCTAAGAAATGCGGTGCTCCATAGTATTCCCGATAAATTTCTTTTTTTTCATCAGATATAAATTTAATATCTGCAAACTTTTGACATCCGTAAAAACCACCTAGCGCGGATAGCCGATAATGTTTCTCGGCTTCCATTTTTGGCAATAAATCAGCTTTAATACGCTCTATTGCATCATCATCCTGCCTATTCCCCAAATACCACACTTTTTGTGTCATCAAATTACATTGGACAAACACCCAAACCATACAAACACTGATAAAATATGCCACATTTCGATAAAAATTATTTCCTTTAAGCCAAATAACCGCCAACATCACCCCAACAAGATACGGAATAGAAAAAGCGTGCACGCGAAACATATAAAAACTCTCAAACGGAGAAATATATGCCGCAACAAATGCAACATAAAAAGCCGCTATTTCTACTCCCAGCATCACCACACATTTTCTAAAGGACATCGCTTGTATCAACACCATGTTAAACACCAGCACCAACCCCCAAAACAACAACGACAAACCTCTTCCGATATATGGGAAATCAGTGTTAAGTACCACAAAAGGCATTTGCCACTTGTTTATAAAACGCAATATCATCTTTGAAAACGGTAACGCTTGGGTATTATACATCCAAGAATCCAAAATTTCCATATGCTGCAAAAATCTAAGAGATAAAACATAAACAGTTAACGCCACAAACAAAACTAAAAAGAAAATACCCCACCTTTTAATAAAACCTTTCTGCAGAGGAACACTACACTCAAGCATAAATTTTCCCAAAACCAACACACCGATAAGCTCAACACATGCGGCATAACCGGAGAGCGCACACCATAAACAAACCATAGCCCCGATAAAGTAGTAAAATTTATGATTATTGGCAAATTGCCACGCCAACACTATTCCCAAAACAGATAAAAAATGCCAACACCCGAAAGATAAAAATAAATAAGCATAATAAAGCGACGTGCAAATATACGGATGAAGTCCTATCAGCAAAGAAAACAATATAACTTGCGGCGCTTTAGGCTTAAGCCCATACCACCGAGCGAGCAACACCGCCGCGGCTGATAAAAACATCAGCCCCAAGAGCGTATTCCATATCGGCAGCATCCGTCCCAAACTTAACAAAAACGGCGGCACAAACTGCGTAATCCTTGCCTCCCACAATCCGGAACCAAGCGGCATATCATAGCGGATAAACTGCCAATCATGATTGCCGAGAAAAAAAGTTATCATATAAAAAGAAAACACCACGGCAAGGACAGCCCAAACAACGCCCCAACACTTAAACCAAAACCGATATTTCTTAAAAAACGCACTCATCATTCCCCATTTCAAAGACCATTTAACCACAGCTAAACATATTTTGCAACCGGATAGATTTCTCATCCAGACATTTTATTAAATCAACGATACTCACGCCCCGACGTTTTTAAGTGATGCAGGTGCGGCTCGCACTTTAAGGCAAAAAATTTTGAGTGGATAGAGATGGGCTTAAAGGCAAACAAAATTTTAGTGTAGATAAACCTACATTTTCACTTGCGCCCTGACGTTTTTTAAGGCGAGAAATTTTACGAAATAACCGCGGAAGTCCTGCCGCAAAACGGAGCGTAGTCAAACCTACGTGAGTATTTGCGGGCAGGCTTCCTTCTGCGGATTAGTTCACAAAATTTATCCCTTAAAATCAATCCAATGGGGGGAGAGGCGCATAATATTTATACCATAACTTTTGCAACATATAGAAGAACTCATCTTTAGTCGCCACCGTCCCTAAAGGCTTTTTAGAAGACGCAAAGTGAATAATTGTTGCAGGCGCAAACACATCTTCATAAGTGCGCCAATTCCGATTATAAAACTGCCCGAGCGTTGCCAGATCAATATGTTCAAAAAAGAAATTCATCGCATTGTTTTCAAAATCCATGAGCACCACATCATCGCCGACCACAACGTTTAGAGCATCTTGATCCATATAGGTGCGGAAATTATTGTTGGTATAATCTTCCAATTTTTCAATGAGATTATCCTCGCGGAACTTCTTAAGATTGAGCAACATCACACCGGAATTAAAATAAAATCCGCGTTTTTCAAGATTAAGCTCCAAGACGTGCGTATTTTCAAAAAACCATGACGGATCTTTAACTGCCGCCAAATATTTACCGGTGATATCGGTATTATAGAGTTTATTGAGGTCATGCAACACTAAAATATCCGAATCAATATACAACACCTTATCCAACGCCGGTAACGCATTGGGGATATAATATTTTAACAAAGATGTTTTAGAAACATGTGTATCGCGAATATAAAAGAGATCGGCCTCCTTCTGCGGTAAAACATCAATTCTGACATCTTTACCTTGAAGCGCTGTAAGAGCCTTTACATCAGAGTCGGAAACATCTAACGTCATCACATAAAAATGATAGCGGCTTAAAGGACATTTAGTTTGTTTGGCAGAGTTAATAGCCACACGCGTAAAATCCATATAGTTGGCATCGGTAATCAGCACGATCTCGACTTCTCCGTCAACGCCATTACAGTTTTGTTCTGTAAGCACTAAATCAAAATCATAATCTGCGTTTTGGCTTACAGTTTGTGTTGTATCTTTGGCATAAGAAGCAACTTTTGCGGCTTTTCTTTCTAAAATATCCGCGGCAAGCCACAAACCGATAACAATAATCCCTAAGACAACACCGACAATCACCCATTTCATTCCTTCATCTTTGGAATTTGGCGTAATGGGCTGTTTTTGCTTCGTATTTCTTTCCATTTCCGTCTCCTAACAATAAGATACAAAAAAACTACTATAAACAAAGTAAAAATAGCGTTAAGAGAGTTGCTCGGAACTTTTTATTGACAAAAAAATATTTTTCGCTATTCTCTTCCGCAGAGAAATATCCGTTATGTTTAATTTTTAACACTTAAGCTTATGAATTTTTTAAAAGTAGGAACACTTGCTGAAATCGCAAGAAAGTTAGAAACAAGAGAAGAGCTGCATCAGTATGCCTTAAAGCAAGGTGAAGCTTTGGATAAAGAAAAGGCAAAGATTGCCGAGCTCTATCCCAAGAACACCGTCAAGCCCAAACCGGTTAACTATTGCCATTACCGCTTGGAGCTGGACGAACTGGTGTTGGATAGAGCCGATGTGACCACAGCCTTAGCGGAAATCGGCATTTCAGATGCGAACTTCCTAGGATGGGATAGACCGGATGATAATTCGTTTACCTATCTCCTCTACTACTGGGAACAGAAGTATATCTTAGCGTTCCCGCTTTGTCAGGATTTCTTCTTTATCACAGAAGACCTCGAGCAGAGATTTAAGAACTTCAAAACTTTGGAGGATACGCCTTATCTTACCGCTCGGATTTTTGCGCATAAGAAGGACTATTCCAACGAAGTCATCTGCGCTGATGCTCATTACAAGAGTGACGGTAAAGAACTCATCATGGTAAATATCTCTTGCTCCGACGGTCCGTATCTCTTAGATGAGGAAGAAGACAAAGAAAAGGTTAGAAACCTCGTGCATTACCTCCGCGACAGCATCTACTACGACACCGCCAGCGAGGTCAATCACGCCGATCTGCCGAACTCTGTCCGTCTGTAAACGTTCCTGATTTATGAAAAGCCCTGACACAACGTCGGGGCTTTTTTTTATTTTAGCTATTGACACATGGACAAAAAAATGATATTATCCCTCTCAACTGCTATAGATATGTATATTGTTTCACCCTTAAATATTCTTCAGAAATGAGAAAATTTAGAAAATTCGTGGCATCTGTCTGCATTGCCGCCACAGCTGCTTTCAGTATGCTCTTCGCATACTGTGTGATTAACTTCGTCAGCCTCCCTGCCCCGCTGTCGGCACCGATGAATGCTGACGCATTCAGTAAGAACTATGTGTACATTCACAACAGGAATGTAAAGAATGATGCCTTCGGGCTAACCATGATGGGCGTCCCGAGCCTGACGCTTGCATCCTTCTTCGGGCTCATCGCACTTGGGGTTTACCCCACAAAAAAAGAACCTGCCACAACATAGCAGGTTCTTTTTTTGTGCTCTCCTTATGCCTTAACAATATGAAGCACATTGGTAAGCCCCGCTTTGCCAAACGGATAGCCTGCCGTGATAACAATATACTCGCCGGTCTTAGCCAAACCGCTGATACGCGCAAAACCTTTTGTAACCTGCTCAATATTATCAAAACTTGCAAACACTTTTTTATCAATAAACGTTCTGACACCCCACACCAAATTAAGCTGGCATGCAATCTTTTCATCGGGATTTATAGACATAATCGGATAGCGCGGTCTTTCTTGCGCCATAACCAACGTTGTCCTGCCGGAAACCGAAAACGTGGCAATACAAGCCACTTTATCAAGCGTGTTAACCACTTCATTGGCGGCATGCGTAATCGCCCGCGATTCGTTATTGCACATTCCGCAAGCCATCGTATCTTGCAAATGAGCAAAATATTTCGGATCAGCCTCCACCTGCTCTATCACACCGCGCATGGTTTTAACCGTTTCAACCGGATAGGCACCCATTGCCGTTTCACCCGAAAGCATCACCACGTCGCACCCGTCATACACCGCATTTGCCACATCGGAAACTTCCGCTCTGGTCGGTATCGGTGCCGAAATCATAGATTCTAACATTTGCGTTGCCACAATCACCGGCTTGCCACATGCCCGACATCTCGCCACAATTTTCTTTTGCAAAACCGGAACCGTTACAATCGGACATTCCACGCCCAAATCACCGCGCGCTACCATAATCATATCAGACGCGGCAATAATTTCATCCAATTCGTTCATTACTTGCGGCTTTTCAAGCTTAGCAATCACCCAAGCCTTTTTGCCGATAATCTTTTTAGCGGCCTTAATATCACTTGCTCTCTGCACAAAAGACAAACACACACAATCAACACCGAGTTTTAAGGCAAAATCCAAATCATCTAAATCTTTCGGCGTTAAAGGTGAAATATTCAAAGATGAATTTGGCAAATTAACCCCTTTATGACCGGAGATAACACCACCGACAACAACTTCGGTTGTGGCAGATTTCTTATCGCATTTAAGCACTTTTAAGATAATGTTACCGTCATTGACAAGCAACGTATCGCCCTTTTTAAGCGCCTCAAAAATCTCCTTGTGCGGCAACATGACACGTGTTTCATCGCCTAACTCATCTGCCATATCAAATTGAAACTTTTGCCCTTTTTTAAGGGTAACTTTATCGTTCTTAAACAGTCCGATTCTAAGCTTTGGACCTTGCAAATCCGCTACCACCGCAATATGCGCATTTTTCTTTTTGGAAACGGCACGAATAATATCATAAGTTTTTTTATGCGATTCGTGTGTGCCGTGACTGAAATTTAATCTGAATCCGTCAACACCGGCATCAATCAACGCTTCTATCTTTTCTTCGCTGTCACTTGCCGGTCCTAATGTTGCTAAAATATTTGTCCGTGTATTTATCGGCATATTTATCTCCTAAAAAACGTTTATAAGATAGATATAAAACACAAAAGTTTAATAACTTCTTATTTTTTGTTTGAAGCAAATTATTTCTTGTCAAACAAAAATATCTTTGCTAAATTCCTTTTCCGTAGATTCGATAACAATTTTATAGGGAGCATAAAATGGCAGAACAAGAAGTCGGTGGAATTGACAGCACACGCTTAAATTCTTTAATTGAGCGCATTGAACGTTTGGAAGAAGAAAAAAAGGGTATTCAATCTGATATTCGCGATATTTTTGCAGAGGCAAAAGGTGTCGGATTTGATGTTAAAATCATGAAAGCAATCATCAAACTCCGCAAGATGAACCAAGCAGACCGTGATGAACAAGAGTTTTTGCTTGAAACTTATCGCAAGGCCTTAAACGTCTAAGAGATAACCATAAACAATTTTTAAGAGCCCGATTCGTCGGGCTCTTTTTTGTCTCAGACAATGTGATGCATCATCGCATATATGGCAAACAACGAGAGTAGAATAAGCAGACAAACCGCACATTTTTCGGATTTGGTAAATATCTTTTCATCAGGCGCAATTTGATGTCTGGCATACATAAAGACGGGTATCCCTAAAGCCATAAAAATAATCGCCATTAAAAGATAATTAAGCCCTGCCGCATATATCATCCAAACAGCATATAAAGAACCGCCGATACCACACAGCAATGCCGTAGAGCGCTTGATATAAAAGTTGAGCGGATATTCGTGATCCTCACACACCTTCCACAAATACATGGCACTGGCAAGATATGCCGGCAACACCATCACACTCGTAATACTGAGCATAGTGTTCCACGCGTTATTGGAAAAATAAACCAACAACATAAATAATTGCATGGCAAAGCTTGTGACATAAAGCGAAAACACCGGTGCATGGGTTTTACTTTCAACCGCAAATTCTTTTGGGAAAGTCCCGTTTTTTGCCGCCGCCTGCGGAATTTGTGCCGTAACCATTGTCCACGCAAGCCAGCTCGTTAAAACCGAAAGCAACAGACCGATATTCATAAAATCTGCACCAAACTTACCGACCACCGGCTCCAATAACGCCGCCGTTGACGGGTTCGGTAACTTAGCAATTTCCGCCTGTCCCATCACACCGTATGGCAAAACCGAAAGAAGCACATAAATCAACAGCGAGCCCATAAACCCGAGCATCGTGGCTTTGCCGACCACTTCAGGATTCTTGGCGTGCTGTGACATAACCACTGCCCCCTCAATACCGATAAAAGCCCACAGTGTTACAAGCATTGTGCCTTTAATCTGCTTTGGAAGTCCACCGAGATTAAGTGCACCTTCACCCCAAAAATCAAACGCGAACTTATCAGCATGGAAAAACACCATCATCACGATGATAAAGAAAATCAACGGCACAATCTTGGCAACCGTTCCGATTAAGTTCACAAGCGTTGCCTCATGAATACCTTTCAGCACCAAGAAGTTAAATCCCCAAATTAAAACCGAGCCGCCGATAATGGAATAAATACCATTGCCACCGGCAAAATATGGTGGAAAAAAGTAATTAAGGGCGTCCATCGTGATAACCGCATAGCCGACATTACCGCAGATTTGACAAAGCCAATACGACCACCCGATAGTAAAACCGGCATATTGCCCGAACCCTTCGCGACTATACATATAAATACCGGCTTTCAAATCAGGCTTTACCACCGATAAAATTCGGAATGTATTGGCAATAAAACACACACCGATTCCCGTGATGAGCCACGCCAATAATACCGCCCCGACCGAAGCACCGGCCGCCATATTTTGCGGCAAACTGTAAATGCCGCCGCCAATCATTGAGCTGACCACCACGCCGGCTAATGCCCACATACCGAGGTTGCCTTGGCTTTGTGTCGGCGCGGCGGTTTGCTTGCTCTTCATCATTTCTTTTTGTTTTGCCATTGTTTTCACCTCAAACAAAATTAAAGCTCAACCGCCGGTGCATGCTCAAAATTAAGAAATCCCAGACAAGTTAAGCAATAACCGAACTGCTGCTCAATGTTTAAGAAATTGTGGAACATCTGAAATTCGGAATGCTTTTCAACACCTCTGATTTGAAGCTCATGATTAAGTGATTTATTAAGCCACATTTCGGCATGGCCTTTGGCAATTTCATCATCAATCTGTGTATCAAAATATTCCACATATTCTGCCGCCCATCCGCCGATAAGCTCACCTTTTTTATCTTTGCCCCAGCATATACCGACACCGGTAGCAATCGCTTTATGCTCATCACGGTTGGCGCCGTTTCCGGCCATAATCACTTCTAATACCGCACCATGCTTAAAGTGATTAACAACTTTATCTACGGGATAGATTCGCCCAAATACTTCTTTAGGCAACACCGAGGTATAAGGCACCACATTAAAATTTTCAATTTTGGCCTGCATCAACGCTGAATCATAACAAAACGTTTCAAACGGTTGTGGCGGAATACCGTCATTGGCTTGTCCTGCGCCACCGGTAATAAATGCTAAAGTTGGAAATCTTACACCTTCTGTCATACTTCTTCTCCTATCAATATTGTTAAAAACAGGACAAGAAATAATCCGCTTTTCTCGCTTTTAAAGAGGAAACATTTTAAGCTAAACTTTTAGCTATATGAAGATAATCAGATGGTGTTAAATTTTCTGCCCGAAGCGTTGAAGAAATACCGAGATTATCCAGAATATCCTGAATATTCGGCACACTTTTAAGACTTTGCCGTATCATCTTACGACGTTGTCCAAACGCTAATGCCGTTAAGCCCTCAACCTTTTCTAAAATATCAGCCGAAAGAATGTCTGCCCGAGGCCTAAACAACAACACCGATGACCAAATTTTGGGCGCCGGAACAAAACAAGTCGGGGGCAAATCAAACAGCTTTATGACTTCACATTGTAATTGCGATATAACCGAAATCCGCCCATAATCTTTGCTGTTAGATTTTGCCAAGATTCTGTCGCCCACTTCTTTTTGAAACATCAACGTCAAGCTCTTAAAATTCTGAATTTGCTTAAGCCAACCTGTCAGTAACACCACCGAAATATTATACGGCAAATTGCTGAAAATATGAAACGCCCCGCTTTGCTGGAACAATCTCTCCCAATCAAACTTTAGCGCATCACCGTTTACGATTTCTAACTGTGGATAGGCTTGCTTAATCTCCCCCAAAATTGCCAAACACCGCTCATCCATTTCTATCGCAGTCATACTTTGAGGATTTTGCTTTAACACCGCCTGTGTCAACCCGCCCGGCCCCGGTCCGACCTCTGCGGCAAACTCATTAGCCAAACTTTGCAGCCCCTGTGCCTGAAGTGAAGTTCTCACAATTTTATCGGTAATATTACCATCCAATAAAAAATTCTGCCCCAAGGCTTTTTTTGCCATAAGTTCATATTTGCTGACAAAATCTTTTGTGCTTAACAGCGGCGTTGCCATACCTTAAAACTTTCTTTCAACCACTGCCCGATTTCTCAAATCACGAATATATTTATTCGCCATTTCATCGGTCTTACGATTTTTAATAAATGTCCGCACTTCTTCCTCTGTTGGCATATCGCGCTTATCTTTCTTCGGATTATAAATCTTATCCATCCTAAAGATATAATAATCCGAACGATAAGGAATGGCATTAGAAATATGCCCGACACCCAAATTGCGAATAGCACGATCCAAAGGTTCGGCTAATTGCCCCGGTGAAACCCACCCGATTTTGCCACCGGAAGGTGCACTTGCTGACTGTGAAAATTGCATAGCATACAACTCAAAACGCTTATCATTTCTTAAAATCTCCACCAATTCATCAATGTGCTCGGCATCTTTTCGCTTAATCACAATTTCCGAAACCATATATTTCGGTGTATCTATATCCTTTTTAATCCGCGAAAATTCATCTTCCACTTCACGAGTTGACACGTCAATATTGCCACCCATTCGCCGTGCCACCAATTTATTCCACGCCAAATTCGCTTTAATTTGTGCCATAAACACATCAGGACTTACCTGATACTGCTTTAACACACCGACAAACCGCCCTGCAGGTACACCGTTAGAGCGCTCAAAATTGCGATAGGCATCTTTGATTTCTTCCTCTGAAACATGTATATTTTGCTTTTTGGCTTCTTGTAATTTAATTTTTTCGTCAATGGTATTTTGAAGCGCCCGCTCTGCCACCATTTTTTTATTTTTGGCATTTATTTGAATACCGGTCGTTAGAGCAAGCAAATTAGCCCTCTGTTGCAAATCTTTATTAGATACCATTTCACCGTTAACCGTTGCCGCAATTTTTAACCCCGAACCAAAAAGATTATACGGGCGGAAAAATTGTTGCTCTCTTTTCATCTTTGATTGAGCTTGTGCTACCGCCTCAGCCTCGGCACGGGCTCTGGCTGCCGATTCTTGATCTTGACGACGCAACTCGGCCTCAGCTTCACTGTTTTTACGGAACATAATTGATTGTGATTTTTGGCTTCTGACTGCCCTATCTATATCAGAAACATCAACCCCTGTAGCAAATGCAGACTGTGATAACATCAACAAACTTAACAATAGACCTAATCTTATCATTTTAATTCTCCATATTAATTTGAGCCAAATCCGCCCAATGTTTTAAAGAAAAAAGTAACTCCGAATTCGTAATCGTTATCTAACGTCGTATTTTTATAATTATACTTCTGAACATTAAAATCAAGCTTTAAGCACTCATCCTCATATATCAAATCCCCGCCATACGCCAACTGGCCGCCATGCTCGGTCAAATCTATACGATCATAAACATTCACTGACCAATTCTTCGTCACTTTTGATTTTACCCCGAAATAAACTTCTTTTCTGGGTTGAGCCTTATAATATGAATTCTGATTCGGTTGCATATCAATATAGGAAACAAATACCCTGAATATAGGTGCGCCGACACTTGCACCAAGCTCGCTATATTTCAACTCCAAATCATCTTTATCTAACCTAAACCGATAATTTAAATCAAGATATTTATTAGGCATGGCATAAACACGTCCGACATAATCCGAAAATTTATCATTGTCATTAACCGTGCGCATAAACGAATTATCTGTAATCTGATAACTCTGCGCAATAAATGCCGATGTGTGTCCCAAAATATTACCATATGAACTCCAATTTAAGCCATAACTGATTCGGCTGCCATCATCATTTCGGTCATAACCGGCATAACGATCAAGGCTTAAGATATTTGCATCATCAAACTCAATATCCGCACTATCCGCATTTGGAATTTTAATATCGTTTTGATTGGTCTTCGGTGCAAATGCCGCCACTACAACCGGCTCAACAATCTGTCTTGTATCTTCGGTTGCTCTGACAAACGGTAATCGCCATTCCATACCAACCTGCGGGAAAACACGCGCAAGCGAACCATCATATTTATCATTTTGATTTCCGAGATAAGAGTAATCATCCACATTATAGAAATCAGATTTTAAGGAAGCCACAAACCTGTATTGCTCACCATATCTGCTGGTATACGGTAATTCCCAAGAATTAATCATTGAAACGCGCTTTGACTCTTCATCACTTTCCCGATATACAAAAGCCGAACTAATATTTGTCTTAAAATATGCACCGTATTTATTGGAATCACTGATATGTTCATACTCCATATATGGCGCAACATACGGCAAATCTTTCACCCGATTATCATACTCCCGACTATTACGCACTTTCAAATTATAACTGGTCAGTTTATAGTAATATCCCTCAATCGTCGCATAATCTCGCCCTTTAAACCGTTCAAACGCAAGCTTAGATGTCAGCCATGGGTCATTACGCTTGGCTAACGACATATCCGTCAAATAAACCACATCAGACACATAATTTAAATCCAACGTTGAAACCCAATAGTCATTGATTTCATATCTGGCATCTAAGAATATGTTACCACGATGCTTTGGTCTGGTAAATACGACTTTTTTCCCTTTTTCATCTTTCTTATCATGGTCTTTTAAATAAGATCCCATTGCATTGATATGGCCTTTATAAAAATATTGGCGATATTGACCGCTCAGCACCGTCCCCTGATCAGATGTAAAATAAGGAGATAAAAGTAAATCTGTCTGATCAGAAATATTCCAGAAATAAGTCGGTTGAATATATCGTCCGAGATAAGAAGAACTACCCATAGATGTCATTAAAAATCCGGAACGACGTTTAACTTCAGGCGCCGGATGACTTAAAAACGGCAAATAGAACACCGGCACACCTTTAACCTTTAAAACAGCATCATTGTAGTTAATGTTCAGAGCTTTAGCATCATAATTAACTTTACGTGCATCAATCTGCCACAAGGGTGATTTTCCGCTACACATATCACAAGCAGTATAAGATGCATTACGCATTTGTTTATTATTACTCGGTTTCTTTATAAATTTATCTGCCCAAATTTGCGATTCGTCATGCATAATCACTTTAACTTTATTAACTTCGGCACGACTCATTTTTTCGGTTAAAGCAATTTCATCGGTATAAAGCACACTGCCATCACCTTCGGTGACAACCACATTGCCTTTTGCAACCACTTTATCTTGAGCCTGATTATACCATAATTTATCAGCCACTAATGTCATGTCATCACGTTTAACCACCACATTACCGATAGCCGTAATTGTTTCTTCATCACTATCAGTTTCAAGTTCATCTGCCGAAAAATAAATCTCCCCGTCCGGAACAGATTTCTTATTCAAAGACGGCATAATATCCGTGATATTATTTGGGGCAAATTCAGCCTTTGGTGTTGTGGAATTGCTTTTATCCAAAATTACACCAGCATATGGCTCATTAGCAGCATCAGCGGTTGTTGCCACGCTCAAAATAATTAAGGCAATAAACCCATTAAGCCTCATAAGTTGTCTCCTTTTTAACTCTCTTCCGAAATACCGGTGTTTTAATCAGCAACCACATACAAATTAAAAACGGTAATATACAATTTGCATACATTAATCCGATAATCCAAATGTGCTTACGCGCCATATTGGAAAAACTCATATCCAACACCTGCACAAGCATCATTGCCAAAATAGAAATCATCACCACTTTTCCCTGTCCGCGTCGATTAAAATTGGCAATCAACAAACCAGTGCATGCCAAAAGTGCAAATACCAAATTAAAAAACGGTGCCAAGATACGCCGATTGGCTTCTGCCAAATAAACGCGAGCCTCTTTTTCAGAAATATCAGCTCTTTTAGCCTCATCAAACAATTCCCTAATACTTTTTTCGCGAACGCTGGATTTTTTGGTTCTATACTGCGACATATCACTAAAATCCACCGCATAATCGTCAAATGTCATGGACGAAAATTGCCCGGTCTTATTATTCATGACTTGTCTGGTGCCGTTTTTAAGTAAAATCTTCGGTCCGGTATCAGTGTATTCCAATTTACCGGTTTCTGCCACCGTAACAATCTTTTCATTTAATTTTTTACGATCACCGACTACAATACCGGACATTGTATTTTCATCAATAAACTTATCTATGAATATGGTTGTTGTATCCTTAAACGAGGTAAAAGTCCCCTCGCGCAACATCATTTTGGTAAAACTGTTTTTAACTTCAAACTCTAAATCATGAAAACGAGCTTCCGCAACAGGCACACCGTAATTTAATATCCAAATATTACAAATAACCAAAAGGCTTCCCATAACCACTGCCGCACGAGCAATCAAAACCGAACTGATACCGACCGCTTTCATCACAATCAACTCACTATCGGCAATAAGTCTGTTATACACAAACATCACTGCCACAAATAAAGCAATCGGCGAAAGAATACTGAATACTCGCGGCATCAAAAGCGAAGTCATCTCCACAAACAGATAAACCGGCAAACCTTTATCGGTAACCATTTCAACAAACCTCAGCGACTGCGTTAGCCACAGCATAGACATTAACGACAGTGCCACCAATAAAAAACCGGTTATAATTTGTTTAATTATGTAAACATCTAATTTTTTCATAGCCCGAGCGTAACGCATTAAAACTTATTTTTCAAACGTTATTTTCATAATTTCTACGTTTTAAAAACAAATATTTAAAATCAAAAAATCGTCCCTAAAGAACGATTTTGCAATGAGGGGGATAAATTATGGTGCTAACGTCGTGAGTTCATAGAGCACGCACGAACGTAGTTAAACCTACGTGAGCATTTGAGGACAGGCTTCCATTTGGCTATATGACAGCGCTTTAGCGCGCCCTATTTTAAAATTAAAAAATCGTTCCTAACGAACGATTTTTGCAAGGGGTGAGATAAATTGCGGTGCTATCGTCGTGAGCCCATAGAGCACGCACGAGCGTAGTCAAGCCTACGTGACGCGCCGACGAGTGGCCTCCTCACAATTATGCAGGTGGCGCTACCACTGATAGTGCTTTAGCGTGCAACGATGACCATTGCTTCGCGGAGGATTCTGTCATGAATAGTATACCCTGCTTGAAGCTCAGAAAGAATAGTTCCCGATTCGGCTTTTTTATCATCAATTTCCTGAACAACCCGCTCAAAATTCGGATCAAATTTCTGACCGATATGATTAAAACGCTTAATTCCGAATTTTTCAAAAACTTTTGTCAGCTCATTCTGCGTCAATTCAACCCCTTTAAGAAGCTCTGTGCAGGATTCTTGATTATCAGACATTGCGGCAATGGCTCGCTCCAAATTATCTGCCACGACCAAAAGCTCTTTAGCAAAAGAAGAAACAGCAAACTTGATTGTTTTTTCGGTTTCGGCATGCGCACGCTTTTTCATATTATCCATCTCAGCATAAAGACGGATATAGTCATCTTTAAGCTTAAGAAAATCTTTTTCTAACTGAGATTCCTCATCACCATCAGTAGATTCTGCCGCAGTTTCTTCATCTGTTACAGGTGCTTTGGCATCATCCAAAACTTTTTCGGTTTCGAGTTCATTATTTTTATCGTCCATCATACCCTCTTTTCAAACTAAAATTCTCTATGCAATAGATTTAGGGATTAAAAACGATTAAGTCAAGCGTTGGCGTAATTTTTATAAAAATTTAATGATATTTGTAGAGTTGATAAAGTCCGAAAGCGGCTAATCCGCCCTCGGTTGTATAAATCAGATTTTGAATAAACTCGTGTTCATCGAACTCTATTTCATTTTCGCGCGCTTTGGCTTTTTGCCACGCAAGATACTTAGGATAAGGCGAAAAAACTACCGGAGAAGCGGTTGTAATACGATAATCATACCACAACGGAGAATGTGAAGAGTCACTTTGATCAACATCGTCAAAAACAGATTCTTCTGTAACAGAGGAGGAATAGTCAGTCGGAGGCTGTGTTATCATTTCTAAATAACTGTTAGCATTGGCAGAATTGATAAACCCCGCCAATGCTAAAACGAAAACAAGAACAAAGTTTTTCACACGAACTCCTTATTAGTGATGTCTATGATGATGTCCGCCATGATGCCAACCGCCGTGATGATGGTGGTGGTGATGATGTCTGTATCCGCTATATAGCAATCCGCCGACAATAGCTGTGGTCACCCCTGCAGCCAAAGCCGCATTAGTTGCCCCGCTGTCATAGTAATAGCTTTGTTGCACAACCGGCGATTCGCGCACCACGGTCACCGCTGGTATCGGAGCAGCCACGACCGGAGCTGTAGAATATGTCGCAGGACTGGTAAACATCTGCCGAATAACATTACCGTTTTGATCAATCACCACGATATTCTCGGCCATTGCTTGAGCAGATACGCTAAGCAAAGCCAGTGTCAGAACAAAAACCTTTACTATTTTTTTCATTTTTCAATTCCTTTCCAAGAGAACCTGCGCCAATTTAGCACAGGTTAAAAACATTTTCAACACCTGATATAACGAGGGGAAATTATTTTTGTTCAAAAAAATTTTAGGAAAATGAAAAAATTGCTAAATGGCCTCTTACTCCATCATGCAGGTGCCGCTGGCACTTTAAGGCGGGAAATTTTGAGTGAATAGAAGTAAATGTCTTCTGGTATAAATCCTAGTTTACATAGAGGTAAATGGATTTAGAGCATCTCACAAGCTCAGAACTCACGCTCCGACGTTTTTTAAGGCGGGAAATTTTGAGTGAATAGAAGTAAATGTCTTTCGGGATAAATTTTAGCGTAGTCAGACCTACGTGAATTTATCCCGTAAAGCACCATTTACGATTAGACACCAAAATTTACCCCTTAAAATTGGACATTAGGAGAGACAACACGCGATCAACCGTCGCCTTGAGGTCTTTGCGCTCTACTACAATATCAATCATACCATGTTCTTTAAGATATTCGGCTGTTTGGAAATCATCGGGAAGTTTTTCGCGGATAGTCTGCTCAATCACACGCTTGCCGGCAAAACCGATGGTTGCCCCACGCTCGGCGATATGCACATCACCAATCATTGCAAACGAGGCAGAAACCCCGCCGGTTGTCGGGTCGGTGAAAATAGAAATATACGGCAACCCTTTTTCTTTTAAGCGATTGATGGCAGCCGTTGTGCGCGCCATCTGCATTAAAGAGAGCATACCCTCTTGCATACGTGCCCCACCCGAAGCACTGGCAATAATCAGCGGACAATTATTATCATAAGCATACTCAGCCGCCGCAACGATTCCCTCGCCGACAGCCGTTCCCATTGAACCGCCCATAAACGCAAAATCCATCGCAGCGACCACTGATTCAATACCGGCTACTTTACCGATACCGACTTTGAGCGCATCGGTATAACCGGTCTTTTTACGATAAACCTTAAGCCTGTCAGAATAACGCTGTGTATCCTTAAACTTTAACGGATCTTCTTTAACTGAAGGAAGAAGCATAACCGTATAATACCCGTTATCAAACAATTCTTTTAAACGTTTATCAACAAACAAGCGAAGATGATGTCCGCACTTAGTGCAAACATAAAGAGATTGTTTCAACTCTTTGGAAAAAAGCATTTGCCCGCATTCCGGACACTTTACCCACAAATCATCAGAAATTTCTTTTTGAGTTGTTTTTTGAATTTTCGGTCTGACAATATCCGTTAGCCAATTCATCGCATACCTCTATTATAATTATTTATTATTCGTCATTATCCTGCTTGGAAGAAAACCAACCTTTAATCCGTTGCCCGAACGTCGGAGCGTTTACTTTTGCCTGTTTTTCGGCTTCTTGCAAAGAAGTTATTTGCTGATTAAGCACCTCATGCTCATGGTTGAGCTTGGCATGTTCTTTAGAAAGCGCTTTATTTTCCTTTTTTTGCTGACGCAAAAGCGCACGAACCGGCGCATATGCACTCCAAGCCGAAAGTCTGCCGAAAAAATATCCCAAACAGAACAGCACAAAATAAACAATACTTGTGCCCACACGCTCCACTGGAAACCACTCCATATTAGTGAGCGGCCACAACGGCACAATCTCATTGTTTTGCACCAAGAAAACAATAAAAAACGCCAACAAAGGAAAGGCTATCAATAACTTCAAAATCCACATGTTTGCCTCCTAACAGTCAAAAACACGCTTTAAGTTAGTTTTCATTTAATTTATCATGCAACTCTTTACCGACCTTAAAATGAACAATATTGCGGTCACCGATTTTAACTTTAGCACCGGTCCGCGGATTCTGTGCAATTCTCGGCTCGCGCTTATGAATAGAGAACACGCCGAAACCTCTGAATTCCACTCTATCCCCTTTAACCAAAGCCTCTGTGATGCTGGAAAAAATAACGCTGACAATACGCTCAATTTCGCTCAGCAACAAGTTAGGGTTCTTTTTTGCAATTGTTTCAATTAATTCAGATCTAGTCACAATATACCTCTCAAAAAAATCAAATTATTACTACTGCTCATAACACGAAAATTACTTTCTTGCTATATTTTTTTATTCATTTTACACAAGTCTCAGCCCCTCTTATATACAGAGGTTTTGGAAAATCAAGTGTTTTATCAAAATATTTTTGATATGCAACCTCAAACAATGCCTCAACACTTATAATCTCGGAAAGTTCAACTTGTTTAATTTGCAACCCTAACGGGACAGAAAGAAGCCTTTCCACACCGTCTCCGATAAAACTGGTTTGATGATTCTTAAGCTTTTTGGCAATTTCCTCACGCGTTAAAGCCAACGGCTCGGTTAACTTATTTAAGTATTCATCAAACATCTGAAAATAAAAATCTTCACGCTTGGTTTCAATCACCACCGCATTGTAAGCAGACCGATTCTCCGGCTTTAGCATTTTAGCATAAACTTCAAATGCGGAAACACCGGTAATCTTAAGCTCCGGTGCCCCCAGAGCCAAACCTCTGGCAAACGCAAGACCAGCCCTGACGCCAGTAAAAGACCCCGGCCCCGTGCAAACACCCAATAAATCCACATCGGCAAAACAAAGATGATGGTCTTTAAGCATTTTATCCACATCCATTGCCAATTCCTCGGCTTGTCCGAATTCCATTAATTTTTCAATTTTAGCGATTCGCTTATCATCTTGAAACAGTCCGATAACTGTTCCGCCCGCCGTTGTGTCAAAAACTAAAGTATGCATGTCGTTGTTCACTCTTTCAATTTTTAATTTGCCAACGCTTTATAAATAGCCTACAATCGCTATATATCAAAATTAAAAAACAAACAACCCTTATTTTTGGCTTTTACGAGAAAAGATATGACCATAGAAACGATAACGAGAATATTGTATATTTGGCTGAGTATTTCGGCCGTTTTGCCTTTTATTATTGCATACTTATTATACCGCAATCGCAAAACCGAAAGAAACTTACAAAAGGAAATCACGAATGCCCGTTTTTATGAAGAAACGCTATTTGCCGCCAAAGATGGTTATTTTACCTCTGCCGTTTATAAAAAGAAAGAATACCAACACTGCTCTCGCCGCTTAGCCACATTGCTTAATCTTAAAAACGGTGAAAACAGCACTTATGGTGAAATTTTCAATATTTTTATCCCTAATGATAAAGAAAAACTGACCACTTATTTTAATACCCTAAAAAAAGACGGCGTAGCCTTTGAAACCATCGCCAAAACCAAAACCGATAAAAATTTTGTAGTTACCGGACAGCGTATCAATTCCACCGATTCGGAAATCAATGCCGACTGCCTATGGTTTAGAGACATCAGCAAAGTCACCGATTTTATTGACAGCGTCACGGAAGATGCCGATAAATGCCGCGCCGAACTACAGGATTTTCGCATTTTAATAGATAATATTCCCTGCCCGATTTCTATGCGAGATGAAAATCTTAATATCAAAATCTTAAATAAACACTATTTACATTTGCTGGGATTAAAAGAATTTAAAGGCTTAAACAAAAAAAACTCCGTGTTGCATGATTTAGGCAACACCACCGATTTATTAGAATTGGCCAAGAATGCACGTTCTTCAAATACACCGCAAAAAAAGCAGATAAATATGCTAAGTAACGGGGACTTAAAACGATATGAGATAACCGAAACGCCGTTCTATAATCCGGCAACCAAATTGACACGGATCATCAGCTCTCTTGTTGATATTACCGAATTTGACGAGGCTAAACGTAATTATCGCTTCCACTTAGATTCGCACTTGAATATTTTAAGTGCATTAGACACCGCCTTTGGTATCATCAATGACAATCGTAACTTCACCTTTGTAAATGCCGCCTTCATAAAAATGTGGAACTTACCGACAAACTTCTTTGAAAAAGCCCCTCAATATAACGCCTTTTTAGATAAAATTCGCGAAACGGGTGTCCTTCCGGAAGTTCCTGATTTCAAAGCCTATAAAGATGAAGAAAATAAAATTTTTGAAAACCTGACCGAACAACATGAAGATTTGCTTTACATCCCTGACGGCAGAACTTTTCGTCGCATTATTGCACCGCACCCCGATGGCATATTGATTGCTTATGAAGATATCACCGAACATCTTGCAACCACACGTAAATTAAGTGATTCTACGGCAATTTTACAAGGTATTTTGAGCAACATTACCGATTCGGTTGCGCTTTTTTCACCAACCTTAAAACTGACCTATTATAATGCGGCCTTTGCTAAGTTATGGAGTCTACCGGAAACTGCCGAAGCCCCGCTTTCTATTCGCGAACTTTTAGATAAACAAGAAAAAAATCTTCCCGAAATGGAAGACTGGCAAACATTCAGAGATAATATGCAAAAACATATTACCACTTGCACTCCGTTTACATTAAAACTCAAAAATAATAAAAAGATTAAGGTAACAACTGCAATTTTGGCTGATATGAGTTTAATGCTCAGTTACCATAAAGAATAAGGAGAAGCGTATGAAAAAGAATTCTGATAAAAAAACACTGGATTGGACATTAAAAAACTTTAACGATTCGGCAAATATTGATGAAAAGGTGAAAAAAAGAACCCAAAAATCCGCATCACAACCTCAATGTGCCAAAGGAGAAGCTCTGGAACACTTACATCAAAATTTAACCGAAATTTTTGATGCGCCCGAAGATGAAAATGATGAAATTAAACCTTTTTTCAATATCAGCCTGATTGATGACGAACAAGAAGATAGCGACGAAAACGAGGATTCTGAAAAAAAACACCAAGAAACATTTCGTATCACCAAAGAACAACAAATGGCCGGAAAACTTAATGTAATAATGAATTCGGCAATTGCCGCCGATGCCGCAGGACTTCCGTCTGAAATTACCGCAAAAGATAAATCACGAGCCGCATCAGCTGAATACGATATACCTAAACTCCGCCGCAAAACCATCAATGAAAAAATTGAAAAACCGCTTGAGTTAAAAGGAGAAATTCCCGAAGATAAACTGGAAACTTCCGTTTCAGCCATAAAAAAGGTAAAAAAGGCTCTCCCCTCCGATTCGCTTAAAAATTTTCCGGCAGATGAACTTTTTGAATTGGACAAAGAAGATGACCCTAATGCCTTTGCTAAGCTCATTTTAGAAAAAACCGGGCGAAAAATCCCTAAGAGCAAAAAGAAACTGTCCGAAATCGCCAAAGACCTTAATCGCCTTGAACAAGAGGGGGCTATTGAGATAAAGAAAAAAGAAAGCGATTAAATTTAAGAAACAAAAATTGACACTTATAAAAGTTTGTGATATTCTATACATTGTTTAAAACGAGGACAAAGGGCAGACAATGGAAAACCAATATTACACACTGATAGAAAAGCAGGATTTTTTTGAAATCATTGAAAATAAGTTCGGCGAATTAGCCATATTTATTGACGCACGCAAAGGCGAGCCGAGCATGCCTTCTATGGAATATGACGGCAAATCAACCGCCTTATTAAAACGTGACAATCGTATTGCCGTCAAACTTGAAGGCATTAACAAAGAAACCGGCTCGGTTTTAGCCGAACAAGATTTTGTTATGGTTGTAGAGTTAGAAGGTGAAACAGTAGCACGCACTTATGGTGTTCCGGTAGAAACTGTTGAAGAATTTTCATTCAAAGGGCGTCAAACCAGAGCCGATGAATTAGAGCGTATTAAAAGCAAAGCTGAGCTGATTGCCGCGTTCGGTGCAGTTAGAGTTTGGAAAAGCGGAGAGAAATAATGATTGGCATTGTCTTAGTTACCCATGGTAATTTAGCTGATGAATTTTTATCGGCAATGCAACACGTTGTCGGGCGTCAGCCGCAAATTGCCACAGCCTGCATTGGCCCTAATGATGATATGAATGAACGTCGCGATGATATTTTAAGCAAAGTTGAAGAAGTAGATTCGGGTGAAGGGGTAATTGTTTTGACCGATATGTTTGGCGGCACGCCGTCAAATTTAGCCATTTCCATTATGGACAGAGCCAATATTGAAGTAATTGCCGGTATCAACCTGCCCATGCTCGTTAAGCTTGGGACTTTGCGCAAAGAAAAATCCCTCAAAGAGGCGGTTATGGGCGCCAAAGAGGCCGGCATCAAATACATTACCATTGCCTCAGAACTGTTAGGAAAATAGTATGGCTGATAAATTATCTGTAGAATTGATGATACAAAACGAACGTGGACTTCATGCCAGAGCTGCCGCAAACTTTGTCAAAGCAATAGAGGATTTGGATGCCGATGTTGAAGTTGAACGTTTAGGACAAACCGTCGGCGGATTATCCATTATGGGCTTAATGATGTTAGCAGCTGCCAAAGGCACCACAATTAAAATTTCTGCGACAGGCAATGAGGCAGAGCTGGCCATTAAGAATTTAACCGATTTGATTAACAACAAATTTGGCGAGGAAAAATGAGCGGCACACCTGCCCCACGCAATAAGACACTGTTTCTGACACCGGAAGAGATAGATGCTTATTCCGCCAAAGCCATTACATTGACCGGAAAGACCAAAGCTAAAGACATTATTGATAAGACCATTTGGCAGGATACTTTTGAAGCCCTAAAACTTTTGCCGGCCGATTTTGCCGATTTAGTAATTGTTGATCCGCCATATAATTTAACCAAAAAATTTGGCACTAAAGAATTTAAATCCATGGATTGGAACACTTACAAAAAATGGATGGATAAGTGGTTGGCAGAGATTTTTATATCCCTAAAGCCGAACGGAACATTATATATCTGCTCGGACTGGAACACCTCTATTGCCATTCCTGAGATAGCCGGCAAATATTTTTTATTAAAGAACCGAATTACATGGGAAAGAGAAAAGGGTAGAAGTTCCGGAACAAACTGGAAAAACTGTATGGAAGATATATGGTTTTTTACCAAATCTGCAGATTATACGTTTAATTTGGATGCGGTAAAGTTAAAACGTCCGGTATTAGCTCCGTATAAAGATGATAACGGCGTGCCGAAAGACTGGCAAGAAGATGAAGAGTTAGAGGGCGGAAAGTTTCGCTTAACCGCACCGTCAAATTTATGGACAGATATATCTATACCGTTTTGGTCCATGCCCGAAAATACGCCACACCCGACACAAAAGCCGGAGAAATTGATTGCCAAATTGATTTTAGCCTCAAGTAATGAGGGAGAAGTTGTGTTTGACCCATTTTTAGGCTCAGGAACGACGTCGGTGACTGCCAAAAAATTAGGACGGCATTATGTCGGGATAGAAAGAGAAAAAGAATATGTAGCACTGGCGGAAAAGAGATTAGAACGTGCGGAAACCGACAAGACCATACAAGGGTATGAAGACGGCGTATTTAAGCTAAGACACAGTTAACGGGTGCGTAGCACCCCGCCTCGCGCGTAGCGAAGCCTCGCGGCTTGAGCGGCGACGAAGTCGCTTAAGTGCCGAGCAAAGCGCAAAATGATTTTTTTGTAGAACAAAAAAATCATGCTCGGCACATTTTACACTCTCACCATAAAAGTTCTCCACAACACACACCTGAGCTATCAAATTGCTCCGTGCGGTTATGGATAACTTTTTTTCCAATTAAAAATTCCCCCTCATTTGCCCTGACGTCATTTAAGGCGGAAAAAGTCTAAATAGATATTGAGTTTTCCCCGATAACCGCCTATATATAGATAAGTTTACTTTAATAGAAATATAGAAATAGGGAAACATCGCAGATGAAAAGCTCTAAGAGTATCATTTTTTGGCTGATAGCCTTTTTTGCTTTAAGCATGTTCTTTAATACCATGAATATGGAAGCACGCCGCTCACCGGTTGCCCAAGTAGCATTTTCGGACTTTATGGATAGCGCCGAAGATAACCGCGTTAATACGGTCACCATTATCGGCAACGATATCAACGGCACCTATACTGACGGCACAAAATTCCATACTTACGCGCCATTTGATCCGAGTATGGTGGAAACACTCCGTAAAATGGGAATAAAGATTGAAGCGCGCCCGATTGATACATCAGAGAATACTTTTTGGGGCATTGTTATCTCGTGGTTCCCGATGTTACTTTTAATCGGCGTATGGATATTCTTTATGCGTCAAGCCAACTCCGGCAATAACAAGGCAATGAGCTTTGGTAAATCGCGCGCAAGACTTATTGAAAATACCAAAAAAGTAACCTTTGATGACGTAGCCGGCGCGGATGAAAGCAAACAGGAATTGGAAGAAGTTGTAGATTTCCTAAAAGACCCGCAAAAATTCCAACGCTTAGGCGGAAGGATTCCCAAGGGCGTTTTGCTGGTTGGCCCTCCGGGAACAGGTAAAACTTTGTTGGCAAAAGCCGTTGCCGGTGAGGCAAATGTGCCTTTCTTCTCTATCTCCGGTTCAGACTTTGTGGAGATGTTTGTCGGTGTCGGCGCATCACGTGTCCGTGACATGTTTGCTCAAGCCAAAAAGAATGCGCCATGTTTATTGTTTATTGATGAGATAGACGCAGTCGGACGTCACCGCGGTGCCGGTCTTGGCGGCGGTAATGATGAGCGCGAGCAAACCTTAAACCAATTACTTGTCGAAATGGACGGCTTTGAAGCCAATGAAAATGTTATTTTGATTGCCGCCACCAACCGACCGGACGTTTTGGATCCGGCTTTGTTGCGCCCCGGACGTTTTGACCGGCAGGTAACCGTAAGCAATCCGGATGTTAAAGGCAGAGAGGCTATCTTAAAAGTGCATACCAGAAAAGTTCCATTGGGAAAAGACGTGGATTTAAGCGTTGTTGCGCGTGGCACTCCGGGGTTCTCCGGTGCAGATTTGGCCAACCTTGTTAATGAAGCTGCACTATTGGCCGCACGCAAAAACAAATTAAAGGTTAGCTCCATAGACTTTGATGAAGCAAAAGACAAAGTCTTAATGGGTAACGAGCGCAAATCCATGGCTATGGATGAAAAAGAAAAGCAATTAACCGCTTATCATGAAGCCGGTCACGCCATTTGTTCGCTTAACGTCAAAGATACCGATCCGATACATAAGGCAACCATTATCCCGCGCGGCAGAGCTTTGGGTATGGTTCAGCAATTACCGGAAAAAGACCGTTATTCTTATACACGGACTCAGATGTTATCCCGCTTAACCATAATGATGGGCGGACGTGTTGCTGAAGAGTTGAAATTCGGTTATGATAACGTCACATCGGGCGCGTCATCGGATATTAATGGGGCGACAAACTTAGCACGTGCTATGGTCACTGAATGGGGTATGAGCGACATTTTAGGACCGATTCGCTATTCCGATAATTCTAACGAAGTCTTTTTAGGTCGCTCGGTTACGCAAAATCAAAACATGAGCGAAGAAACCGCCAGACTTGTTGACGCGGAAATTAAGCGCTTGGTAACCGACGGTTATGAAGAAGCCAAAAAGATTTTGCAGAAACATAAAAAAGACTGGGAAACACTTGCCAATGCTTTGATGGAATATGAAACCTTAACCGGCGAAGAGATAAAAGATGTTTTGGCAGGGAAACTGGTGGATAAAAATAAAGACGCACCAGTTGCGGAAGAAAAACGCACAAAAGCATCCGTGCCGGAATTATAGGGTGCGTAGCACCCCGCCCCGCGCGTAGCGGAGCCCTCGCGGCTTGAGCGGCGACGTCAGTCGCATCGGCGCGCTAAACAAACATAAAATTATGGGACAAGATAAAATCTTGCCCCATAATTTTTGTGCGCCGTCAATTCTCTCTGCACCAAAACGAGAAAAAGCAGGTCTCTCGACCTGCCTTTCATTAAGATTTAGGTATCACGTTCAACTCAGACTATGCCGAGATAGAACGGTAGTGTGGACTCTCCTGATTGTAGTGGAGTTTGCCTCGCTCGTCAAACAGCAACGCCAACCCCTCATGCTGCAGATTAACCTTCTTCAACCTAATCTGCTTGCCCTTACGAATAAGAACCCACTGTCCATCTTTCTGACGGATAAGGAAATCTGATCCACCAAGCGGCATAAAGCCACGCAATCCGGTAAACAAGACGGTTCCATTACCATCTACGACAGACAATTCATCACCCGTAACCATCTGGTTACATTCTACACTCTGCGTAACCTCTACATCTGAGGTCACATTGAAGCCTGAAATGCGCACCGCGCCAGCTTCGCTTTTCTCTGTATTACTACCCATGATAATAAAAAATAAAAATTTAGAGGTGACTTTCGTCACGTTAGACCTAATAGATATCAATCAGAAATGAATCTAACATCCAGCAACGGAAGTTTCAAGTATTTTTATGGAATGTAGATAAAAAAATACGGCAAACTATAAATTTGCCGCACAAAACATCAGCTAACAACGATTATTCTTTAATTTTCAAGTGATGCTGCCACAAAATAAGTATCGCCAAATAAGGCAAAAACATTTCTGCACTTTCTTCAACAATTTGTAAAAACGCATAGATATTATCCGGTAATGCAACATTATTATGCGCTTTACGATAATTAGAAGGATACCTATCCACAATCTTTGCCGCCACACCGACCGTGCATAAAGTAGCAACAGACCAAGTAATCGTATCTAACTTAAAAAATGAAACAACCAAATGCTTGGCATACTTAATTGCCAGATATAAAACCGCTGCCAAAACCAAGAGCAATAAAGCACCGAAAATAATTTTTTCACTCAAAAGATTATTGGGATTTAAGAAAAAGCGTGATTTAAACGGTGTTGTATCGGTTTGCGATAAATGATGTTGTATTCCCGATTCGCGCAAGAAACAGCCAATGGCAAAAAAGAGATAAATACCCCACACCTTAAGCTTATCCTTAAAATCATCAGCAAGAACCAATAGCATCGCCACTAAAAGTATATACCCCATCTTAGCAACGGCATCAATCACCGCACCATCTTCGGTTAAACTCAAAACACCTTCTTTCGGTGCATATAAGAAACAACCTTTCATAAAGCCAATCCACAATACTAAAAAGGCAACCGGCGCCACAAACGGTGATAAAAATATTTTTTTCAACATCTTATTAAACTCCAAATTCTTTTATATTCTCACTCTATACAAGATATTTCTCTTTCATATGCTGATTTTTACTTTACGCACAAATATCTTCACTCAAAAATGCCTTAATCGGAGCATATGAACGCCGATGCTCTGGTGTAACACCATATTTTTTAAGGCCTTCTATGTGTGTTTTCGTGCCATATCCGGCATTTTTTTCAAACCCGTAATGCGGGTATTTCAGCGCCATCTTTTCCATCAATCGGTCACGGTAAACTTTTGCCAAAATAGAAGCCGCAGAAATGGAATAAGACTTTGCATCACCTTTTATCACGGCACGCGCCGGATATTGTGGTGTCTTAGGCAATCTGTTACCATCAACAAGCACCAGATTCGGTACTGCTCCGGCCGCTTGAATAGCACGCCTCATCGCCAAAAATGATGCATTAAGAATATTAACCTCGTCAATCTCTTTGGCACTTGCTTCACCGATACCGATTTTCATATTGCCTTTTTCGGCCTCTGATTGCAAAAGCTCGTAAAGCATTTCTCTTTTTTTCTTGGATAACTTTTTAGAATCATTAAGCTCTTTAAGTAACCGTTCATCCACAGCACGATTTAAGAATACGGCGCAACCGGCAACCACCGGACCGACCCACGGACCACGCCCAGCCTCATCAACTCCGGCAACCACGCCGCTAACTTCATCTTCTATGTCAAAATCAGGCATAACAAAACTCCTTTTCAACGCATTATAAAAGGAGTTTTAAAAGATACAAGAATTATCTGATACGCTAATTTTTCAAAACTTGGACACCTTCATACTCGGCCTCAATAATACCGCCCACAACCACTGCCACATTAGAATATCCCGCCTCTTCAAACTTCTCCGCAACAGCAGACGCAAGCCCGCCTGACATACATAAGATATTAACCATTTTCTCCCCGTCAGGATTATATTCTGCCATAAATTCATCGGGATTGACTTCATCTGCTTTAATTAGAATATGCGGCAGAGCCAGCCTTTCTTTGGCATGCTCATCATCGCTTCTGACATCTAAAATAATGGAATTTTCATCCAAACTCATCGGTTTAACAAATCGCATTTATGCCTCCATAATCTCTAACATAAGCACGAATGTCCTATCTTAAACCTCTATTTTAGTTATAAAAAAACCGGCTCCTATAAAGCCGGTCATGTTTGTCTATGATGTAAAAACTTAGATTTCCAATATTTTATAATCTAAGCCGGCATCATCAGCTTCCAGAATATCCAAGGTAATCCCTTCAAAAGATACTGTCTTGTCATACATCGGAAAACGATAAGTTTTTTGTTCTTCAATTGCATCTGAACCATCGGCACCTACTGTCTTATAACTAAAGACCATATAGTAACCCTCCAATCCTTGATAACGAACTTCGATGCTGGAAACAATGCTTTCATTACCGGTGCGATTCTGCGTTTCGTTTACAAATTTTATATCAGCAGGCTCTTTAAGAAAACGCGTATCCAACAAAGACAAGCGATTATTATAAATACGACCGACTCTTGGATAAATATTGCCATTAAAATCAACTAATGCAATATCGCCATAGCGATTCGGCTCTAGCAAACGATACATGGTATCCTCAATTTTCACCTCACCGATAGCCTTATAAATTTTTTCATCCGAAAACTCTACCGGAACGGTATTTGAAACCATTGCGCCTTTACAGGTCGGTCTCAAATATGCATTAGAGAAAACCTCTTTATTAACCGTTTTAGAAGAAAGGACTATACCACCGGAAGCGACGTGGCGTGCCATGCCAACCTTATAATCACTGATTGTTTCCACTTCAGTATCCACATTGGCAAAAGAACTTTCATCATAATAATGAATGTTGTAGGTATAAAAAAAGTCATTAAACATATTGCGGTGACCAAGCGTATAATCTCCCTTCATATAGCATGAAGATAACACCAACACCGCTAATCCGATAAATATTTTTTTCATAACATAATCTCTTTTTAACGTTTTCCTCACTATATTTATGCAACGTTATTTAAAACTTGTCCATAAAAAAAACTTTTTTTAGGAAAACCTATGCATAACATTACACACCCCAGCAATTTATTGCTCAAATTCACCCCTGTTACTGAACTTGCCGAGCGTGAAACCGACTTTTTAGATGAGACCTTTGAAGTTGTAGCCGTAAACTACACCGACGACGGCAAAGAAGAATATGTCTGCTATGCCTCACTTGATTTTGATATCAATGCGTTCAAAGCGCTCATCAAACAAAAAGGATATAATCTGCCGTCTTTTACTACAGAAGTTTTAGAAAGCAAAAATTGGCTCAAAGTAAACGTGATTAAATTTGCCCCCTTTGAAATCGGTGATTTTCTGATTTACGGCATTCATGAGGCAACCTGCCCAAAAACTGATAAAATTCCCGTTCAAGTTTATGCCGCAACCGCCTTTGGCTCTGAACACCAAACCACCAAAATGTGCTTAAACGCCATAACCGAGTTACACAAAAATATTAAGACCCCTGAAAAAATTTTGGATATGGGGACAGGTTCCGGCATTTTATCTATTGCCGCAGCAAAAATTTGGCAAAATATTCCCGAAATTATTGCCGCCGATATTGATCCCGAGTCGGTTGATGTAACCGCAAATAACACCATTACCAATGATGTTGAAAAGCGCATTACCGCTGTTTTAAGCGACGCCTACAACAACCCCGTCATAAAACAAAACGCACCTTATGACCTCATTTTTGCCAACATCTTGGCAAATCCGCTAAAAGCGATGTGTAAAGAGGCTTATCAATCCTTAAAAGAAGGTGGCTGTTACTTAATTTCCGGTTTTATTGACAATCAGGAACAGGATATTATAAATTATCATCAAGCCGCAGGTTTTAAGCTCTTAAAAACTTATAAAAACGAAAATTGGCGCGCCGCATTATTGCAAAAATAATTTTTAAGGAGGGTATAAAATGGATATCAAAAGCATCCAAAAAGAACTCAAAACGGCAAAACTGTCCGGCGAGATTTTCACCCTCGGCAATTTATTTATCGGCGAAGATATTCTACCTGACGAAAACATTATTTTAAGCCTGACCGGTTTCAGCGGTTCTTATGCGATTCTCTTTGTAACACCAAGCAAATCATTTTTGTTTGTTGACGGACGCTATGAATTGCAAGCAAAAAAAGAAATCAACACCCGCCAAACCGAGATTGTCAAACTATCTGAAATATCTTTCTTAAACTGGCTTAAAAAGAATTATACCGCAACAAATACAAAGATTCGCTATAATCCTTGGGTCATAAGCTTACAAGACCTTAAAAGATACGAGCGCGCCCTGCCCAAAGCCGAGTTTATTCCCATAAGTGCGCCCAATTTTCTTTTAAGTAAGAAAAAGGCTAAAGTATTCCCACACCAAAAGAAATTTACCGGACAGACGGCAAAAGATAAAATAAACGGCCTTGCTCGCCACATCAAACAGCTTGGCCTTGATGCTTTTTTGGTAACTTCTGCGGCAAATACTTCATGGCTCTTAAATCTGCGTTCAAATGCACTTCCCTATTCGCCAATCTTTCGCGCCTATGTTTTGGTTGAAAAAAACGGTAACTATAAAATTTTTGCCGAAAACACCGATCAAACTCCAAGCTTACCATTCAAAGATTTGGCAAAAATTCTGCCGCAATATAAAAATATCGGGGCGGATTTTGATACCACTCCGGCAATTATTGAAAATTATGCACCTACATTAAAGCATACACCGGATAACACCACTCTGGCCAAAGCCATTAAAAATACAACCGAATTAAAAGGTATGCGTAACGCTCACTTGCGCGATGGCGTGGCCTTAAGCAAATTTATCTATTGGCTCTCTAAAAACTATAAAGACAAAACCGAAACCGAGGTTGCCGAGAAACTTTTGAGCTTTCGTAAAAAAGAACCGGATTTCTTCTCTGAAAGCTTTGCTACTATCGCGGGATTTGGCAAAAATGCCGCTATTGTGCATTATCATGCCCCTGAAAAAAAGTCTGCTGTATTAAAGAAAAATTCCGTTTTACTGTTAGATAGCGGCGGACAATATTTTGACGGCACAACCGATGTCACGCGCACCATTGCTTTGGGTACGCCTTCATCTGATATGATAGAAAAGAATACATTGGTGCTAAAAGCCCACATTGCTTTAGCCTCTGCCGTATTTCATCAGGCAACTTCCGGTAATGAATTGGACTTAATTGCCCGCCAACCACTCTTAAAACAAGGATTAGACTATGAACACGGCACCGGACACGGCGTCGGCTTTTTCTCTGATGTGCATGAAGGGCCGGTCCGCATTTCCATTCACGCCAAACATTCCGCACCACTAGAAAAAGGTATGGTCACATCCATAGAACCCGGGTATTATAAAGAAAATGCCTTTGGTATCCGCATTGAAAACCTTTATTACGTCAAACCGGCCAAAAATCCGAAGTTCTTAACTTTTGAAGTGCTAACCTTAGTGCCTATTGATAAAAAGCTCATCAATAAATATCTTTTAACTCAAGATGAAATTAACTGGCTTAATCGTTACCACCGCCAAGTTTTCTTAAGTCTTAAGAAATACCTGACCAAACAGGAACTCTCTTGGCTAAAAGATGCTTGCGCCCCGCTTTAAGTTAAAACATAAGGAAAAACCATGCGCTTTGTCCTGATTTTAGGACTACTGCTTTTCTGCCCCGATATATCTGCGGCAGAAGATTCTTTATTGCAAGAACTGTATATTAACCCCGAAACCGTAAGAAAACCGGAAACAATCTTATTTTATAACTCTGCAAACCCATGTGAAAATTGCGAAAAAACCATTTTTTTAACCGTTTCCATTTTGCGCCGTAATTACATCGGTAAGTTGCACCTTTACCTCATAGACCTAAACCGACATCCAGAATTTATCACCGCTTTTCAAATCAAAGGACCGCTATCCCTCGTTATTATCCGAATTTCAGACGGAGCCTCCTTCGGCTACGCCAAGCTTGAAGCGCTACAAAGCCGTATTATAAGCCCCGGACTTTACCAGTCCGAGCTTAAATCGTTTATCAATAATTTTTTGGGTTGGAGCTAAAAAATTAGGAATTTACTAAGTATTGTCAATTAAAATAACAAATATATTTACCGGCTTAGTTTTTTATGCTAATATAAAGGCAAGCAATAAGGAGAAGAAGATGTTGAACATATTAAATTGGTTTAAAGGATTCGGCAAAAACGGGGAACCTTATGTCAAACCGCAAAAATTTGTGAACTTAAAACGCAACCAATCCGCTGTGGAATTTATCACCCCCGGACATCCGCTTTATGATAATATCGTCGCCGCAGAAGAAAATGAAACCTGCCTCTTAGCACCCAATGAAGCGGCTTACAGCGAAAACAGTTTAACCCATAATTTTGTCGCCATCGTTGCTTATAACGAGTTAAACTATTTAGTCATCAACTCCTTTAAGCACTTCAAAGAACAAAGCATCGGCGGACTGTTGCAATATGATGAAAACATTTATACCGTAATTCCGTTTTTTGAGGATGACGAAGAATACCAAACCGCCAACAGTTTCACCTTTAGTGAAACTTACGAATATGATCATCCGGTCGAGTCGTATGCCTTTATGGTTGCACATAACGACCTAAATATCAAATTGATGGTAGACCGTGGCAGACAACCGCTCTCGGTTAAAATGATTGATGAAAAGCGCGCATTCTTTACCGAAAAGCTGACGCCTGAATTTATTGAGCTGATAGATTACACCATTATTCCGGCAATAGATGCTTTTGATGAATTACAAGAAAAACACAAAAACAAAGCATCATAAAAAACAACGATAGCAAACCAAAAAAGGAGAGCCGAAGCTCTCCTTTTTAATGTCTGACCAAACTAAAAGTCTTAGGCAGCAGGTGTTTCGCTGGCATTTTGAGTAGCGGCTGCGGCAGCAGCTTCTCTCTCAGCCTTAACACGTTCAATATCCTTAAAGCCTTTAGCGTTAACATCTCTGTCAACCAATTCAATAACCGCCATCGGTGCGCAATCGCCAAAACGATAGCCGGCTTTAATAACACGGGTATAACCACCGTTGCGCTCTTTATAGCGCTCTGCCAAAACAGAAAAAAGTTTGGAAACAACTTCTTTATCACGCAAGAAAGATAAAGCCAAACGACGAGAATTCAAATCGCCTTTTTTAGCATATGTAATCATGCTCTCGGCAAAAGTGCGCAATTCCTTAGCACGCGGCAAAGTAATTGTAATTTGTTCATGTGTAAAAAGAGAGTTTGTAAGATTTGCAAACAAAGCTCTTCTTTGGCTCTTCGGCATATTAAACCGTCTGTGTGCGTCATTATGTTTCATTTTAAGAATCCTTTCTTTCTTCTGTGCTTCGGAACCCGAAGCGGATAAAACCACGTCCGCACCACCTTCATGTATGCGAACAAATTAAGCAAATCGGTAAAACAACCGATTCGCATAAATTTGAGCCGTTTATAACTGATATTTTTTTATTTGTAAAGTATTATTTACGCCACGAACTAATGATACTTTACCTTTCTGGCGCAGCCACACCTAAAGAAATACTTGTTTCAGCCACTTGGGTATCCTTGCCCTTAGTATCTTCCTTTTCAATAAAGGGCAAATTGGTGACTTTAGAAACCTTGGATTTATTGTCTGCGTTTTCGGTATCCAAATCAAGGAAGTATTGAATAGACTTTGAAGATTTATTCTGGATTTTCTTAAAACGGCTGTCTATTTCAGGCATCAGGATATCCGGCTCCAGCATACATCTTTGGGTTAACCGGTAAGCCATGTCAATACCATACTTATCAATCATCTTTTGTGCATTTTCTTCCGGCAAATGAACTTCTTTCATCCATTTTTTAAGAGTTGCCATTTTGCGTTCTTCTGTCGGTGTGGCGACTTTGCTCTTGGCTTCTTTAACGGCATTTGAAACATCCACACGCCCTTCCAACCGTTGTTGTGAAGCAGCCGCATGCCTTTGAGCAGCTTCATCTCGTAGCGCAATTTCACGCTCACCGATAGCTTGAATATCAGCAAGTCGCTTAGCCTCCGCTTCTTGCTTTTTTCTCACCTCTTCCGGATATTTCTTTTCTATTTTTTGAAGTCTTTTTTTATAATCTTCTAACGCTTTTTTCTCTTTAGCGGCCTTTTCATCTTCCGTTTCGGCAAAAAATGCCTTTTTTAAAGCTTTATCATATTTTTTCTTTGCCTTTGCAAGTTCTTTTTCCAAGTCCTCTTCTCTTTCTTCCGGCGTTTTTTCTTTTTTCCAAAAAGCTATTTTTTGCCAAAGCGTCTTCTTAGGCTTTTCAGGGGAAGTCTCCACATCTGCTACTGCCTGTCCTTCAGTCACTTCTGCTTGTTCTTTAATTTCCTGTTTCTTTTGCCCCTCGGCAATAGCTTTCCATTGTTCAGGATATTTTTCTTGTAATTCTTTTAATGATTTATCTCTCTTTTGTGTGGCCTTTTCTTTGGCTTTTTCCTTTTCTTCTTCAGTTTCTGCCTCATCTGCCCTAACCAAAGATTTCTGATATTTCTTTTCTATCTTTTCATATTTCTTTTGAACATCAGCCTGTATTTCTTCCGGCGTTTTTTCCTTTTTCCAAAAAGCTATTTTATCCCAAAAATTTTTAGCTTCACCTTTAGCTTTGCTCACATTTTGGTCAATAACTGCCTTACCGGCACTTTCTAATTTTTCTTGAATAGCATTTTTACCATCTGTACTCATAATGACCTCCTTAAACATATCTTATAGCCCAAAGTATATCCCATTCTCCAGAAAATAGCAAGCAAAACCCCCATTAAAGATACGAAATAAACCACGACCATATTTAGCGATTAAAGCCAAGTGTTTATAAAAAACAAACACAACTTGAATTTCACCAGCCATAAGCGTATAAGAGAATCACCTAAACAAATCAGGTGAGAACGCAAAGATGATAAGATTTAAGTTTATACAAAATTGGATAGATGCCTTACGCGGCAAGAAAAAAAAAGAGATACGTAGTTAAAGGAAAAAACAACATTATTGACGTTGTTAATAAGAACAGCCGCCACGACTTAAATATTATCGTCCGCGGCGATAATAACAAAGTTATCGTCAAAACCACCCGCCCGTTTTTTGCCACCATCTATGTCGGTAATCCGCATTTTCCGTCAAACAATTGCACTGTCCTTATTGATGAAGACGCAAGCTGTGAGAATTGTATGATTAAGCTGATGGAGCACGGATGCAATTTTACCATCGGCAAGGACTGTATGCTGTCAGCTAATGTAGAGTTTTGGGCAACCGACGGACACATGATATATAATGACAACAACGAAGTCATCAATATCGGTAAGAGCATAGAAGTCGGAGATCATTGTTGGATAGGATACAACACACGCATCCTAAAAAATACCAAAATTCCTTCCGGCAGTGTTGTCGGGATGGGATCAATTGTTACCAGAAAATTTGATAAAGAACGTGTCGCCATTGCCGGCAATCCGGCAAAAATTGTAAAAGAAGATATTAATTGGGCAAGAGTCGCACCGGGGGACATTGTGCCGGTTAAAGAAAAATAATCTCTCAAAGTTTACGAACCCGTTTGCAACGACTTAAGATACTGATAATCTTTAATTTTTAAATCAGCTTGCGGCACTTTGCCAACACCTGTTTCTATGGTAACATAGGCATCAGGGGCGGTAAAATCATTAAGCATATGCGCCAAAGGGAATGTGCCGGTATTTAAATGCAAGTGCAAATCAACATCTTTATCAATATACCCGTCACATATATGATAAACCGCAGGCCTTAAATCAAAAAAACTCTTTAATTGCTCATCTACATCCATATTGCATGTTAAAGCGGCGCAAATGGCATGCGAAAAATCAAAACAAAAACCGCAGCCGCATTCCTGCATAATATAGGCAATTTCTAAAGCCTTACTTCCATGCATGGGAACAACACCATTATCCATATAAGGCAAATTTTCAACAATAATCCGAGAATCATTAAACTGCTTAAATTGCCTGACTGTCTCATCAATATACTGTTGACCATGTCCGCATCCAGCATGAACAACAATGGTTTTAGAGCTAAAGAAATCAGCAGCTTTTTGCGCCGAAGCAAAAAGATTTTTATTCAGTTGTTCCAACTCTCTGTTTGCAGGATCAAAGCCCATTCCGTCATGAGGAGCATGTATTCTGACTTCAAGATTGCCGACTTGCTCTTTTATTTTTTTCAAATCAGCCATTGTTGAATCAGGCACAACCATAAGCTCAATAAACATATCCGAGACAGAAGAGGCAAATTTGGCACATTCTTTGATTAAGTCTGGTGTATTTGTTAAATCACTGCTATAAAATTTAAATCCGAATTTTCTCATCATTTTCCGCTAAACAGTTTAAATATAAAAAAACAAATATCACTCTAAGATTAACAAATAATGAAGTCCCGAACCAATTATAAAATACAAAAAATGTCAATATTCGGGAATTATTCGGTAATATTTCGGTAAAAAACCAATTGAATTATAACAAAAAAAGGCACCGTTAAGGCACCTTTTTCATTGGTCGTGCAACATGTTTCGAACCAACGACACAGTATACCCTACTAAATTCACTGACAAGTGTATAGTACAAATCTCTAGTAATTACATGGCCCTTTTCTAATTTTTTTAATTATTTCTAACCTCGCTGTCTTGCTTCCTAATCCGCTTTGGGTGTTCAATGTTTTAATTTTGTCAGCAAGGTTTTGTCTGAAAATTGTCATTGTTTTTCAATAAGATATTTTGTCAGCGTGCTTTTAACTTGACTTTTAAATTTATTCAAGCGTTGTTGTGAGCCTGTAACTTTAAAGAAAGGAGCTTCAATGACAGAAGTGGAAAGAATAGTTAAGATTATTATGCCTGGCTTATTGGATTATTTAAAGAAAAAAGAAAACGGGGAAGTTATTTTGAAACGCATAGAAAAGCAAACTCAAATTACACATAAAGGAGAAAAGAAAATAAAGATATCTAAAACTGATGAATCTGAGAAATGATAGTTTTATTCAAAATCAAAATCTAATTGCTTTTTAGTACAATGGGGACATTTACAAAATCCTTTTACTCGATGTCTGACAACTGCTTGCCATTCATATCCGCATTTTTTACATTTCCACCATACAACTCTGTCACTACCTATTTTTATATTTTGAGGAATAATATTTTTGTTTTTTTGATAATCCCAATCAGCGACTAAATCTGGATAAAGGGTTGCTAAATCATCTATACCCGAAATAGGAACCTTACCAGCACAATGAGGACAACCGCGTCCTTTTTTTCTATCGTGAGCAGCACTTTGCCATTCAAATCCACATTTTGAGCATTTCCACCAAATTTTCTTTGTACTATTTGGGGACACATCATAAGGAGTTAATTCTCCATTTTTTGTTGGATGCCATAATTCTGCTATTTTTGGAAATTTTTCAGCTAATGAACCTGTTTTCATTATCTTTGTTTTAATATATTTCTCTACTCTTTCTAGTTTAGAACAAACAGCACATCCTTTGCCGCGTTTCTTGCCAGTCATACTATTAATAGAGATTTTCCATTCATGTCCACAATCAGGACATTTCCACCAAACTATCTCCGAAGACCCAACGCTAAACATATCAGGTGTTAATTTCCCATTTTTTTCATAATTCCATTTTTTTGCAACATCTGGTCGTATGTCAGCTAGTGAATTTTCTACCTTAAAAACATAACCTTGAATTTCAGTTTTATCTCTTGCCAAGTTAACGTCAATTTTATGATGAAAAAGTTTCAAAGGTTTGATTGTAGGAATATTAAACGTTCTTTGGGGATAAAGCGTAGAATCTATATTAATTTTGGTGGTTTCTAACAAATCATCAATTGATAAACAAATAGAGTTTAGAACATAATTAATTATTTTTTCTAGTTCAGATAAGTCATCACGTTTGACTTGATTTATGTAATAAACATTATCACATACATCATCCCAATGGTCACCTGTTTTCTCTTTTATTCTTGTAAGTGTTATACCTTGTTTTTTACACAGCTGATATTTCTTTTTTTCTCGTTTCTGAGCTGCTTCTGTTTTATGAAAGGAAGCTCCATCGTATTCAACGGCAAACTTTATGGAAGGAATATATATATCTAGTTCCATGCTTGATTTTTCTTCAATTCTGTATCTTGATAAAGCATCTGGATAGAGTTTTTTTAGATAAAAATAAACAGCCTGTTCAGGAAATGATGTACGCTTACGAGAATCACATACCGGACAATTAGTATAAGCGGCATGTCTTTGATGGACACTTCTTATATATTCGTGTCCAACAGGGCAGAGCCACCAGACTTTTTTAGTGCTATTTGCAGTAACATCATAAGGTGTTAAATCCACATTTTTAGTTGGATGCCACTCACGAGCTAAATTAGGATTTGTTGTAGCTAAATCATTAAACCCCTTAAAGACTCTTTGTCCGGAACAGTATGGACAACCTTCATTTCGTAAAGTCCTATTGTCAATACGTTGTTCATAACTATGTCCTTCTGGACATATCCACCAAACTCTTTTACAATATTTGAAAGTTACGCTATCTGGTTTTAAATTTTTATTTTTAGAGAAATCCCATTCTTTAGCAATATCAGGATATGTAGAAGCTAAATCATTTTTACCTTTGACCACAATTCTATTTGTGCATAGCGGACAGAATGGTAAATGTCCAAGTCTAGATATATCAACGATTGCTTGTTGCCATTTGTAACCACATTTTGGACATTTCCACCAAGCTCTTATATGACTACCACAAGTAATCTTATTAGGATCTAATCCAACATTGGCTTCCCAATCCCATTCTTTCATCAATTCTATATTTTCTGATAAATACTGCTTAGTCACAAAACACCCTCTTGCTCGGTTAAATGTTTAATATTTATAGCATTAAAATAAAAATATGTAAACATACAGTACTATATTTTAGAATTCATTTAAATATCATATTGATTCTAAATAAAAAATTTTAGCGTTTCACGACAAAAGACTGCCCCACCACACATTGAGGCAAGAAAAGCAAGCATAGTTATTTATGACAATTAAATAAAATCAATGCGTTACGACCACGTGGCGCGTGAAAAGTGTCCACGTGGTCAAGTTTCAAATTTATATTTAAAGAGCGTTTTTACGAAAAAATTCCTCAAAAATGACCTCATGGTCATAAAATTTTTAATATCGTGAAATTACTTTAACGACAATACTTTTCTTGCAGGCAACAAAAAAACGGATACTCAAAAGTATCCGTTTCCTGATTGTTATCCACATTGGTCGGGAGTATTGGATTGGTGCGCTTTGCTTGCCGCACTGGCGCTCATAAACCTTCGGTTTACCGCGATACTTCCGTCTCGCTTTCGTTGGTAGTCGAACCAACTCTCTCGTTGGTTCAAATAAATCTCTTATATTTCTACCATAATAAAAACCGCCCACAAGGGGCGGCCTTTATTATGGTCGTGCACACTATCCCTAAATCAGGAAAAAGATACCATTTTTTGATGGTGTCAGAAAGATTGTATTTTAAGGTGTTTAACCATGTGGACATGTTTTTACTACCATTCCGGACACCCAAGGTGTAGATACCAGCCACGTGATTTTTATTATTAAAAATCAATGACATATACTGCCCACATGGTTTTATTACCAAGCAGTATCTTCAAAAAATTCTTTCATTTGAGAAAACCAATCTTGTATTTCATCGCGAATTTCTTTTGAAAAGACAATATGTTCCCAAATATCCTGACTTTGCAATATTCGTTTTATTATATTTTCACTACATTTTTTATCTTTGCCTAAATGTAATCCCTTATTATACAGAGCCTCTGCTACATCAATATCGTTCCAATGTTCTTTTTCATAAGATGTGAATGTTTTGCCAAATTTTTCTTCTATAGAAGTAATTGGAATATAATTTTCTATTTCACGTTTTGAGGTTACAATTACTTTTTGAGGATGAACAACAGATGGAACTGTTCCACTTTCATCTCTGTCCTTAAAGTATAAACATTTTACATTTGTATCTTTCAGATAATTCGCTTTAATCCACAGGTCTACATTACCACCACCATGTAACTCAATAAAAGTAAAGTGGGTGAGATCAATTATACTTCGGAATTCATCTATTCTACTTAAGTTTTTCAAGAAACGGATATCTGTTTTACCTTCTACAAAAATAACCCCCTTATAAGATACAAAAGGCAATATACCTAAAGTGTCTGCAACTTTTGATATTTCAATATCATCGTTAGTTTCTATTGAAATTAAATGATTTTCATGATTCTTTTGAATGAAAATCAAATCCTCTTTGTTAATCATTTTTACTATTTCTGGTGTATGTGTTGTCAATAGAATTTGACGATTGTCTGAATCCGAAAGCTCTTTCAAAGCATTCATTAACATAATTTGAAAATCAGGATGTTGGGAAGTTTCCGGTTCTTCTATTGCATAAATTATATTTTTACTTATATTTTTCCTTTCTGCTTCTGCAAGGAAAAAACTTAAAAGCATTAACCTTTTAATACCACTTCCTCTTTTGTTAAAGGATATTCCATCTTCACAATTGAAAGTAAAAGAGAATAAGGAATCTAGCGTTTTTGTTTCGATATTTGTTTTTAATTCCTTGGCGATGTGTTCATCAAACTCATTTAATTTAAGAAGAGTTTTATCAGCAAGTGCTTGTATTTGCTCTATCACTATTCTCTTAATTTCAGAGAATTTAGATTCTAATTCTGCAACAGCAGCTTTTGCAATAGCTTTTGTTGTATCGTTTACTTCTTTATCTTTGTCTGTATTTGTTCTATCTGCACGAAAAATTAAAAACGCAGGAAAATCATCCTTAAATTTATTGAATACAGGTATTATATCAGCATCTTTTGCATCTATACTTATTAAGAAATCATCAACCCATTCTATATTTGGATATTGTTCAAAAATAGCCTTCCGAATTTCTTTCTTTACATTTCGATTAGGAACAGAAATATTTTTCTTGTCAGCCAACTTTAACAAATCTTGTATTTTCAAACAAATTAAAGCTTTTTCAAAATTCTTTGGATGCTTTGCAACAATTTGCACCACAGGCTTTTTAATCTTACCATTTGAGCATTCATATTTTTTTGATATTTCTAACAAATTTTCTTTATTTAATAAATATTCTGCTCCTAAAGTTGTTGCTGTGTTTTCACTTGAATCCAGAGTGATTGCTTCATTTGGATCTACTTCAAAAGAACATGATATTTCAATACTTCCTGTTTCTGAATGAGTGGCATAAACATTGAAATCAGAAGCTTCTATAGAGGCATCATTAAAATATATATCCAAGGCATCAATAACTGTTGATTTACCTACATCATTTTTGCCAATTAGTACGTTTAAATTATTTATGGAAAAGGTCGTATCTAAATAACCTCGAAAATTTTTTAAGCGAACCTTTTTTAGTTTCATATCTAGTCCCTATCTTATAAATTATTTCAACAATTCCTCTAAAACACCTTTTTGAATCATATCAAGATTGATGATATAATCGGTTGTATTGAATGTATCCCGCAATGGGCGTTGGGTTGTTTTCCAACCATACCCATCTGTTACCCAAATAAATTGGTGACCATCTCTTGTCCACTGATGATAAATATCAGCGTATTCTCCGGCAGTAGATTTTAATTTAGAACCACCACCGCCATAAAAGTTCGTTTCAATTAAATACAGATTTTTAGGGGTATTGATAGCAAAATCTATTCTCTTAGAAGATTTTGTTACTGTGATATTTTTGCCCCATTTTGCCTTGATTTTATCAGCGGTCGCCTGAGCAATGTATTCATATCCATTTCGTTCACAGATATCTTTCACAAAGAATTCAACTAAATTCTCCATTGATGTACCGCTACGATTTTTGCGACCATTGGAATCAAGCCCAACCTCAACCCCAATGAAGTAATCGGGAATTGATTTGATGCTACGATCAGAAATGAGTTTCAAAAATCCGCTTTCTTTTAAGAACAAAACACCATCCTTGGCAGGCATTGGTTTTGAAAAATCAAATCTTCTTGCATCAAAACTATTAGGGGTAACAAGTAAGCTGATTTTTTTATCTCTATCAGCCAACAATGCCGGAACGACACCGATAATTTGGGGGTAATCCGTCAACAATTCCAACGCTTCTTCCTCAATATTCTCTTTACCAACCAATGTATTAAGCAAATTTAATGAGCGTTCAACTTCGCGATAATTATGAATAACCTTTTTCCAATTTACAAAATAGTCCCATGATTTGATTGTCTCTTTTAGCGTACCAATCAAATATGAAAAAACTTCGTCATCACTGTTACAATTTAAAATACTCTTGAAAACTGGATTGTTTTTCATTTTTTGCTCTCCTTTTGTTGATATGCATCAAAAATTCTTTTATCTGCCAGCACGATAAATTCCGGATTCTTTTCGATTCCAATAAATTGCCGGCCTAATTTCATAGCGGCCACTCCAGTTGTGCCACTTCCCATAAACGGATCCAAAATCAGGTCATTTTCCTTTGTTGAAGCGAGAATAATCCGTTCCAACAATTCTAAAGGTTTTTGGGTCGGGTGCTTCCCAAATTGTTTTTCACTTGGTGTAGGTGTTCCGATAGACCAAACACTTCTCATTTGTGAGTGAGGCTTTTTAATAAAGTCTTTCGGGAAATCTCCGTCTTTCATTGCATCATAATTAAAATAGTGCCGCGACTTCTTATCTTTTCTGGCCCAAATCAAGGTTTCATGACTTGCTGTAAAATAACGACAAGACATATTCGGACTGGCATTAGGCTTAAACCATGAAATATCATTTAAAATATGATAACCTAGTAATTGCATAGCAAAACCGCATTGAAAAATGCTGTGATAGGTTCCTGATACCCATAAAGTTCCATTAGGTTTCAAAACGCGCTTACAGGCTGACAACCATTTCTTGTGAAATTTAAAATCTTCTTTGAAACCTTTGCTCTCATCCCAATCACCTTTATTAACGGAAACAACACGTCCGTTTTGACAACTAATACCACCATTAGAAAGCATATAAGGCGGGTCAGCAAAAATCATATCAAAAGTGTTTTCAGGGAAATCTTTTAATTTTTTAATACAATCGGCACAATATAAATTATAAATCTCTTTCATTCTCAATAGTTCGTAATTAAAAGTTCCCTTACACCATCGCGACCATTCGGATCGGCATTAATCATTCTCTTTGCCCAAATTCTGTGTATTTTATAATCACGATATAAACTATCAAAGAACATGTCTTTAGGATTGTAGTTGGTCGGGTCAGAATTGCTGAGCATCTGCAAAGCGCCCAATTCGTTTGCCTTAGCGAAAACATCTTTTAAACGTCTTTGTTCATCATCATCAAAATCGCCAACAGCATAAGAATTAAACGAACTGGCGTTAATCGGTCGATACGGTGGGTCATAATAAACAAAGGTATCAGAGTTTACATAGTTTAATGCAGAAGCAAAATCCGTTTGCAGTATTGTTGCGCACTGCAGAGCTTTTGAGACTTCTCTTAAATTGCTTTCATCTAAAATTCGCGGATTCTTATATTTTCCGACAGGAACGTTAAACAGCCCCTTTGAATTGACCCTAAACAAGCCATTGAAGCAAGTCCTATTTAAGCAAACAGTTAAAGCCGCACGCCTGATAAAATCAGTTGTATATTTATTTGCATCCACATTTTTATCAAAATGATTATACTCATCACGAATAGAATAGTAGAATGCCGTTTTATCCGGTGCATCATTATAAGCTTGTTGTAAAACTGACAACTCAGTAATCAAGTCTTCAACGTTATTTTTGATCACATTATAAAGTATAACAAGTTCAGGATTCACATCAAACAGGTATGCATCCTCAAAATCATAGTTGTTTGCCAGTTCAAAAAAAACAGCACCACCGCCGACAAATGGTTCAATATAACGCTTAATGGCGCCACATTTTAATTTGGTAGGTAAATGCTCTGTAATTTGTGGCAAAAGCATGCCTTTGCCACCAGCCCACTTTAAAACGGGCTTTGCATGAAACTCTAAATAGTCTTCATTTAAAATTAATGCATTATTCATTTTGTATCCTAGGTCAGAAAAGAGTATAGGCCGAATTAAAAATTATAGCAATAAAAATTTTATTTATTTAAGATTTTATTAGCTTCCTCGCTGAATTCTTCAAATTCTTCCTCTTTTTTCTCTCTTTGATCTAACGGAATTCGTTGCAAAACGCGATTTTGACATACAAGACCACGTTCTTTTAATTTTAAATATCTTAACAAATCCGGCATGATAATTTTAACGAGTTTTTCGGCTTGAGTCATGTTGTTCTCCTTTCTGTATAGACACTTACTACAATAACGCTTGGAAAAATATAAAAGTCAAGTTTTATTAGCATATTGATTGTGATATCCTATTGTTTTTGAAAGAAAAACAAGAGCGTTTCGCGACTCAAGCTTGCCCCACCACACATTGAGTCAAGAAACAGAAGCATAAATATTTATGACTATTTAATAAAATCAATAGGTTAGATACCATGTGGCGCGTAAAAAGTGTCCACATGGTCTCATATAATCTTATGCAAAAATTGTACTTTTAAACGGAAAATTGTTTCAAAGTGACCTCATGGTCATAAAATTTTTAATATAGTAAAATTACTTTAACGACAATACTTTTCTAATAGGCAACAAAAAAACGAATACCCGAAAGTATCCGTTTCCTGATTGTTATCTATATTGGTCGGGAGTATTGGATTCGAACCAACGGCATCTTGCTCCCAAAGCAAGCGCTCTACCAGGCTGAGCTAACTCCCGTTACCAAAACCAGTGATGAGCATAACCTCAAAATTTATTTTTGCAAGATTTTTTTGACCTTGCTTAAACTTTTCTCAATAAACCACCATTGAATTGATTTATCAGAACCTTAAACAGAGCGCTCTGCCTGTTCTCTTTCAGCTCTAACCATTGTCACATCACCACGCTTGGCCGAACGTGCGGCTTTCCGGCGAGAAGACATTGCTCTGGTTTGACGCACAAAATCAGGCGCAATATATGTTGCTTGTTGACGCATTAACGCCTCAATTTGTGAACGCTCGGAAAAATCTTTCTTCAAACTTGCCGTCAAACTATCCCCGATAACACGCTCTGCCGTTTTTTGACGTTGCGCCGGCTCAATCTTAATACCCTGCTCTTTCATCATACCGGTAAAGTGATCCAATACTTTCGGTGACAAATGACGCAAAGCCATTTGCTGTGGACGTCCGCGCAGATATCCGACCATATCAAGCTTTGCCTCTCTGGTTTTGAGCTTGCGTGTAACTTCCTGTATTTCTTTATGTAAAGCTTTAATTTTTTGCTCAGAACGTGTTTCATCAGCAACATAACCGCGATCCAGACGTTTTTGCTCACGATCCAATCTCTTAACCAAATGAAGCAAATACTTTTCCGGATGACGCTCTTTCCAATCTCTTCTGATAGCTTCCATATCGCTGCGACGCGTATCAAGCCATTGCTCAAGCAAATCATCAGGAAGATGATCCCCGTATGCCTCCAAAAGCTGCTGTCTGGTTCTCCGATTGCCGGATAAGGCTGCAACCGTATCCACGGCATACCCGGCCGCCAATGCCACAACACTAAAGTTAAGAATTTCATTAGTCTGTGTTTCTTCAACCTTTTCAGACTTAACTTCATCAGCAACAAACTCTTTAACCTGCTTATTACCGTTAAGCACTTCTGTTGGAATTCTGTCTTGATAGTTATTCTTAACCCATTCAGGAATTTCTTTCCAAATCTGATAATGACCGGCGTGACGAGACATAATCGCCGTTTTTACATCTTCTTTAACATCAGATGCAGTAAACCGACGCCAATCATCAGGATAGTTATACTGAAGAAATCTCTCAAAGTCAGCCATATTCATTCCCATGACACGCCTCCATGCCAAAATGTTAAGCACTATTGCTTTACGATTAAATAATAACATAAAATCTTTTGACCTGCAACAAAAAAGCGACACAAAAAATCTCTCCTTAGATACCTACTGCATTTTACTGCTTAAGGAACCCAAAGGAGAGATTGAATCACTTGTCCAAATCATCATGCTCTGGTAGCGTGTTCATAAAGACAAGAAAATTCCACAAAGAAATAATCGCCCCTATACCAAACAAACCGCCAAAGATGATTTTTCCGACCAGAAAATCACAAAAAGACGCCAACTCCGTAGCAATAGCTGCTACCAACATTAAGCGAAACACTATCGTTTTCCAAGACACTTTCTGCAAAAATGCCATTGCCACCACTCTGAACAGGCACACCAGCGCCAGAATAGCAACAATAATATTGACAGGTCTGTCTAAGAAAAACGCCACAACAAACAAGATAATGCCTAGTCCATAGCAAACACTTGTTAACGGAAAATCTTTTGTTTCTTCCATAACCTAAAAATTAAATTAAACCTAATTATATCTACATTCGCAATACTAATATACCGATTCGCATAAAAAATCAACCCCTCCGCAAAAAAATATAGACAGTAAAATGATAATCGGTTAGAATCCTCATCAAATCGTATTATCTTTTTGGAAAAAAATATGGCAGCAATACACTTAATGGTCGGATTTATGGGATTTGGCAAAACGACATTGGCACAACAACTGGCTCAAGACCTGCCCGCTGTTTGCTTAACCCACGATACCTATATGGTAAAATTATATGGCAGAAATATGCCCTATGCAGACTTTAAGAGCAATTATCAAAAAGTGGATGGTATGCTGTGGAACTTAGCTGAAAAAATCATCAAATGCGGCTGTGATGTAATTATGGATTACGGCTTTTGGAATAAAGAACATCGTTTGCAAGCATATCTAAAAGCCAAAGCCATCACCGAAAACATTATATTTCATCAAATGGTATGCGATATAAATGTAGCTAAAGCGCGTATATTAAAACGCTCAAAAGAAAATCCCAATGAACTATATATCACCGAAAATGAATTTGATACGCTTGCCAAACAATATCAACCTATTGATAAAACAGAAGAATACAACGTTATTTACCACCAAAGCTAAAGGGCTCTTAAAATATTTCCGACTTCAATAAAAGCCCTTTGTATTGCTGTATGCGAGCAACCGGAAACAACCCGATAATCTAAATCAACACCTAAATTTTCCAAAATTTTATAAGAATCTTTTCGTTCTTGGGAAATATATTCATCACTTCCCCCCTCAAGCCAATAAATCGGCGTCTTAGAGTTGTTCTGATAAGTCAAATTATACGGTAAATCCCCACAAATACTGATGGCACATTTTAAGTTTAATTCCAACGCCACGGAAACCGCCATTCCCCCGCCTTGAGAATGTCCGACGAGAACAATATCAGACAACGGATAAGGTAACTGACGCAATCTCTCTTTAATAAACCGCAAAGAAGCTGAATACTCATGCGTCACGGCATCTCTTCGCCCGTTTTGTTCAAATTTATTAAACCAAACATATTTGTTTTGCTTTTCCGGATGAAGAAAAGGCGCATTAAAAGAGATAACTTCTGCTCCC
>Ga0310694_10000542_pt1 | contig 48899 bp, 42 predicted proteins | sample 174DNAGHGhighgp2_FD_203884 | JGI IMG/M metagenome (GOLD analysis project Ga0310694, IMG submission 203884) | Sheep rumen microbial communities from Palmerston North, Manawatu-Wanganui, New Zealand - 1742 DNA GHGhigh gp2 (v2) (version 2) | ecosystem: Host-associated > Mammals > Digestive system... | reverse complement strand
CACCCGTGCGCCGGTCGCCGCCAGGAAAAGCAAGCTTTCCCCGCGCTGCCCCTCGACTTGCATGTGTTAGGCCTGTCGCTAGCGTTCATCCTGAGCCAGGATCAAACTCTTCGTTGTAAAAGAAATTATAAGATAGCTCAGAATAATCGAATTTATCAAGTGTAGAATTTTTTCGGGAACCATAAGAAGTTCACGGTCGAGCCGTGGACTTCGTAATAACTTTCGTCATTACCTCAGTTCTTGTACTACATCTTGTTATGAATAGACATTCTTTCAAAGATCATTGTTTTGCTTGGGCTCGTTTGGGGCGTGCCCCATTTTTGAGCGAAAGCGGATGCAAAGGTACAACAAATTTTTGAACTGACCAAATATTTTTGAAAAAAAATTGCATAAAAAATGCATTTTCTTTGTAAGTGCCTGAAAATCAAGTGTGGCATTTTGGGCGATTTTTAGGATTTTTTGCTTCAAGACATATTTTTGCGGGTTTGTCGGTCTTCTACGTAAAGGAAACAAGCGTTTTATATTTATACATATAAATAGGAACGCGTGCGCGCGCATAAATATAGTAAATTCGGTCCTCACTACTAAATCGCAGGGTCTCCCCCGAATTTACGTTCGCACTATCGTGCAATCTACAATCTTTAACCATAAAACGCAAATTATGCAAGCATTTTTGCTTTTTTTTATGGCTAAATCTTGCACATTTGAATAATTTGTAGTAAATTTGCACGCTTTTTTGAAAAATAACAGACAATATATGGAATCGAAGTACAATCCTACAGACATTGAAGCACGTTGGTACCAGTACTGGTTGGACAACGGGCTTTTCCACAGCGAACCGGATGGTCGTGCACCTTTTACCATTGTTATTCCGCCTCCTAATGTGACGGGAGTATTACATATGGGTCACGTATTGAACGAGACTATTCAGGATATTCTGGTTCGTCGTGCTCGTTTGGAAGGTAAGAATGCATGTTGGGTACCGGGTACGGACCATGCGTCTATTGCGACCGAGGCGAAGGTGATCAAGCGTCTTAAGGAGCAAGGAATCAACAAGAGTGACTTGACGCGTGAAGAGTTTTTGAAGCATGCATGGGCATGGACGGACGAACACGGAGGTATCATCTTGAAGCAATTACGCAAGTTAGGCTGTTCCTGCGACTGGGACCGTACGGCATTCACGATGGACGAGACACGCAGTAAAGCCGTGATTAAAGTTTTCTGCGACTTATACAAGAAAGGTCTCATCTACAGAGGATTACGAATGGTTAACTGGGATCCGGAACGTCAGACAGCTTTGAGTGACGAGGAGGTTATTTACCACGATGAACATAATAAGTTCTACTATCTGCGTTACCGCGTAGCCGAAGACCCGACGAAATATGCCGTCGTAGCGACCACTCGTCCGGAGACCATCTTCGGCGATATCGCCGTATGTATCAACCCAAAAGAAGAGAAGAACCAGTGGTTGAAGGGTAAGCATGTAATCGTACCGGGTGTAGGTCGTGTGATTCCAATCATCGAGGATCGCTATGTGGAGATCGGTTTTGGTACGGGCTGCCTGAAAGTGACCCCTGCGCATGACGTGAACGACTACGCGTTGGGTCAGAAATACAACCTGAAGACGATTGATATTTTCACACCGGATGCTCATTTGAACATGGACACGGTGGAGGAAGAGTTACAAGCTAATGTACGCAAATACCACGGTATGGATCGTTTTGACTGCCGTAAGCAGATTGTGGAGGATTTGCAAGCGGCAGGTTTGGTTGAGAAGATCGAAGACTATGATAATAAGGTGGGTTATAGTGAGCGTACGAACGTGCCTATCGAGCCTCGTTTGAGTCTGCAATGGTTCGTTAAGATGCAACATTTTGCAGATATCGCTTTGCCGCCGGTAATGAACGATGAGATCGTCTTTTACCCGACCAAATACAAGAACACTTATCGTAACTGGTTAGAGAACATCAAAGATTGGTGTATCAGTCGTCAGTTATGGTGGGGACACCGTATCCCGGCGTATTATGATGCCGATTTGTTGGCAGAAACGGGTCTGGAGAACTACCCGGACGATAAGATCATCGTAAGCGAGAGCGCGCCGGAAGGTAACTATGTACAAGACGAAGGCGCTTTGGACACCTGGTTCAGCAGTTGGTTATGGCCTATCTCCTTGTTCGACGGTATTGAGAACCCGGACAATAAAGAGATCAACTATTACTACCCCACTGCAGACCTAGTAACGGGTCCGGATATCATCTTCTTCTGGGTTGCCCGAATGATCATGGCGGGTTACGAATATGTAGGTAAGATGCCGTTCAAGCACGTCTATTTTACCGGTATCGTGCGTGATAAGTTGGGTCGTAAGATGAGTAAGAGTCTGGGCAACAGTCCTGATCCGTTGGATCTGATTGAACGTTTCGGTGCCGACGGTGTGCGTATGGGTATCTTACTGAGTGCTCCGGCCGGCAACGATATTCTGTATGATGATTCGCTTTGCGAGCAAGGACGTAACTTCTGCAACAAGATCTGGAACTGTTTCCGTATGGTGAAGGGCCTTGAAGTAGCGGAAATTGCTCAGCCAGAGACTTCTAAATACGCCATTCAATGGTTCGATGCCAAGTTAGCAGAGACCGAAGCCGAGATAGCAGATTTGTTCAGCAAATATCGTTTGAGCGAAGCCTTGATGGCGATTTTCAAACTATACTGCGATGAGTTCAGCGGTTGGTACCTGGAGATGATCAAACCCGCTTATCAACAGCCTATTGACAAGGCGACATACGAAGTTACACTCGCGTTCTTCGACCGTCTGCTCCGCGTACTGCATCCATTCATGCCGTTTATCACGGAAGAGTTGTGGCAGAACCTCTACGAGCGCAAAGAAGGTGAATCTATAATGATCGCTGCGCTTAATGGTGAAAATGGTGTCGCTACGCTTAATGGTGAAATACTCGATGAAGTCGAAGACCTCAAACTTATTATTGCCGGTGTACGTAATGTGCGTGCATCGAAGAATATCCCGCAGAAAGAGCGCCTGACACTCATCTCACCGATTACGCTTAATGCCCTTGTGGACAAACTCGCGAATGTTGAAGTAGCGGTTAACGGAGAAGTAAGCGGAAACGCTTCTAAGTTCATTGTCGGAACCACTGAGTTCGCGATTCCGATGGACGCGTTCATCAACGTGGAAGAAGAGCTCAAGAAGTTAGAGGCTGATTTGGCTCACCAACAAGGATTCTTAAAGGGTGTGATGGCTAAACTTAGCAACGAGCGTTTCGTACAGAATGCGAAACCGGAGATCGTTGCGTTAGAGCAGAAGAAAAAAGCGGATGCAGAAACCCGTATCGCTGCCCTCGAAGAGGCTATAAAAGCGTTAAAGAATTAACGAATTAATGCAAAGGAAGATGATGCTCGTGTTTCCAACGCTTATGTTGGAGCACGAGTTCATTTTTTGTTTGCGGCGTACAGAAGGTATCCACGAAACGCTCCCAGATATAGGTTACGGCAAGCGAAGATGGGTGCACGAGATCATCCGCATAAAAACGATAGTCACGCAACTCATCAAGCATAATTTCGAGTGCCTCGAAATATTGACGATTGGACGATTGATTGTTCGATTTAATCAATTGATCGATTGCTTGCAGCAATGTGGCTTTGGAGAGTTGGTTCTCATGGAGACCATCGCGAATATGGCGAATCGGTGAGACGGTGAAAAGCCAATGTTTATCGGGATAACGAGCAATAATGGGTTGCCAAGCTGAAACGATCTCATCGACCGAAAGACGACGACGCGTAAAGCACGATTCCGGTAACTTATGACAATTTCCGACGATCTCCCCATCTTTCTCATAGACCCACGCCGTACCGAAGGTAACGATGATGACAGTCGCTTCGTTTAATGCCTTCTGCATCGTCTCAATGGACGTCCGTATCACGACTTCAGCCTCGTTTTTATCTGCCCGAGAAAATGAACCGTGATGACTCATGGCATGCCATAATCCTTCGTGTTCGATGAGTTCAGGCACATCCGTAATGGCCAATGCCTGTGCGATGGAAAGCGGGTTATAGAGCGTACCGAAGGGATTACAGGTGACATTCAGGTATCGTTGCTGCATTTGTTCGCCTATCTCATCCGAGAAACACGAACCGATCATGAGGATTTTATCCTCATACCCTATTTTCCACGGCGATGCCGGTATGTCCACTATCGTTTGCAGTTTCATATTACTCAAAATGCATTACTTTTGCCGGACTAATTTTACTGATGATCATGGATGGTAACAGCAGGATGAGTAACGAGATACCGATAGTAAGTACGTTAAGTACGATGAGCCATGACCATGCAAAAGAGACCGGTACGGTATCGACATAATAGGTGGTAGCTTCGAGCGGGATGAGATGTCCGAAATACTGCATTGCAGCGATACCGAGTCCGATGATATTGCCCCATAGGACACCTTTGCCGATCAGCATAGCGGCTTGTGTCAGGAAGATACGTCGTACGAAGCGGTTATCGGCACCGAGTGCTTTGAGTGTTCCGATCAGTTGTACGCCGTCCAAGATGAGGATGATCAGTCCGGAGACGATGTTAAATCCGGCTACCAGCAGCATGAGAATGATGATGACGATGACGTTCATATCCAGCAGTTCAAGCCAGCCAAAGATAGCCGGATTGAGTTGCACGAGCGTCTGGACATAATAAGTATTATAGCCATGCTCATCGAAATGATTGACCGTAGCAAAATAAATCTCATCTGCCACGTCTTCCAGTTTCGCAATGTCATCAATCAGAATCTCTACTCCCGAATAGGTATTGTATTCCCATCGTTGCAGTCTTCGCGCCGTTTCAAGCGGCGATAATACGAATAGTTCATCCGCTTGTGCAAAACCGGTGTCGTATAGTCCGACGATGGTAAAACGTCTTGCCCGCACATCGGTATCATCCACAAAATAACAAAGGATGTCATCATTGAGATGCAGTTGTAGCCGATTCGCTGTCATGCGGGAGAGGAGTACCTCTTGCGGTTGAGAAGGGATGACACCTTCTACGATATTTTGCGCAAAGAAGGTCCAGTAGTCCGTTCCTTTGAGAACGATTCCCTGGAAAGCCGAATCGGTCTTAATCATCCCAGGTTTGGTGATGAAAGGTGCAGCCGAAACGACGTGGTTATAACTCGCCAGTTGGTTAAGCAGACTATCCGAAACGGTAATCGGATGCAGGTCGTAGGTATTGTTATTATCAAAGGAAACGACTTGTATATGCGCTCCGAAACCGGCTACTTTATCGGTGATGGTCTGTTTGAATCCGACCACGATACAAACGGTAAGAATCATGACCGCCACGCCTACGATCATACCCGCCAATGCCACCCGCACAGCAGGGCGTGAAGAACGATGTTCCTCTTTCTGCGAAAAATAAAGTTTGGATGCTATTTTAAAAGCATTATTTGGCATGATTTTTGTTATGTTATTCGTGTATGAAAACACGTTTATTCGCTATTCTTTGCGTTCTTTTTATAGGCGGAGCCGTTTGGGCTCAAGAGCCTTCCGATCGTCCTCAACGTACTCCGGAGGAGGAGGCTTTGCGTCAGACTACTCGTTTGGTTCGTGAATTAGGTATTCGCGATTCCGTTCGTATTGATACGATTTATCGTATGCATCTCAAGTATGCCGTGATTCGTCAGAAGGGTTTGACTCGAGCGGAGAACATGGAGCGCATGCAGGCCATTCATAATGAGTTAAAAAACTTACTGACGGCGGAGGAGTTCGAGCGCTTTATGAACCACCCGGCCGAGCAGCCTCGCCGTCCACGTGGCACCAACGCTTTAATGCCAGCCACGTCCCCAGCGCCCACAGAGCTCCAACCAGCAGACCAGCCATGATATCGGTCGGATAATGTGCTCCGAGATACATACGACTATAGCAAACGACAGCCACCCAGGTCATCAGACAGACGGTGGCTGTTTTATTTTTGTACAAAAGACTGAAAAGCAGCGCGATCGCCATCGAGTTGGCGGCATGCGAACTGCAAAAACCATATAAGCCGCCAGTATAACCGTGGATAAGGCGGATAGGATCGATGGCAGGTTCATGAGTAGGACGCAAACGCGCTACCAATGGTTTGAGAATACCGCTACAGGTGAAGTCACTCAGTCCGACCGCAATACCGAAACCGATGAGAATCCAAAGCATCGTCTTCCAACTTCGATAGCGGTATGCAAGCAACAGGAGCAACAGGGCGTATAGTGGAAGCCAAGTAGAAGGTCTGCTGATGGTCCACATCGCCGCATCGAGCCATGCGTTACCATGACTGTTGATCCAGAGTACTATGTCTGAGTCGAAAGACAATTTGTGATTTGTGATTTGATATTTGTTATTTACTCATTCATGAGTACGGCGGTGTGACAAGCAACGACACCGGCTGTTTCGGTACGGAGCCGGCTGTTTCCTAAACTGACGGGAATGAAACCGATTGAAAGGGCGTCTGCCACTTCTTGTTCACTAAAATCCCCTTCGGGTCCGATGAGGACCAATACATCTCTACCCCGCTCTATCTCGTTCTTGAGGACACGTTTATCTTCTTTATAACAATGCGCGATGAATTTCTGCCCTTGGTTTTGGCGTTGGCTTTGTATAAACTCATCGTAAGGCGTGAGTTCATGCAAGACAGGCAGATAGGGGGTCAGACTTTGTTTGGCGGCAGAGAGGATGATCTTCTCCAGACGATCGGTACGTAATTGTTTGCGTTCGGAGAAACGGCATAAAAGGGGCGTGATCTCGTCAACGCCTATCTCCACACATTTCTCGATAGCCCATTCGAGGCGCTCAATATTCTTGGTTGGCGCGATGGCGATATGCAAATGGAACGCATGGTGTGGCGTCTGTTTTTCGCTACTAATGATCTCAAAATCACAATGTTTGGGATGCGGATTTGTGATACGTGCCGTATAAGTGGTACCACGTCCGTCGGTGATCAATATCTCATCGCCGGCTGTGTTCCGCAGCACCCGCACGCAATGTGCACTCTCCTCTTCGGAAAGAGTCTGCTGCTTTTCTATATCAGGACAATAAAAGAGATACATCTCTTTATTTATGATTTCTTTACCCTTAAAGGGTACGATTTTTTCAAATTTATGATTTATAGTTCAGACTCTTTAAGTCTTTCAGCGTTTTCGGCTACTTGCAGGGCATCGATAACGCCTTGGATATCGCCATCCATGAAGGCGGCTAGGTTATAAACGGTATAACCGATACGATGGTCGGTGATACGTCCCTGCGGATAGTTATAGGTGCGGATCTTCGCAGATCGGTCACCGGTGGAGACCATCGTCTTACGACGCGCAGCGATGTCATCGATATATTTCTGATGCTCTTTGTCGTAAATCTGCGTACGCAGACGAGAGAGAGCACGTTCTTTGTTTTTCGGCTGATCCCGTGTTTCCGTACACTCGATGAGTATCTCTTGCACCTCGCCCGTGTTGGGGTTCTTCCAGTTATAACGAAGGCGTACACCCGACTCCACTTTATTGACGTTCTGTCCACCGGCTCCACCGGAGCGGAAGGTCTCCCATTTGATCTCGCCTTCGTTGATATGTACCTCAAACTCATCGGCTTCGGGTAAGACTGCCACCGTAGCGGCAGAAGTATGCACACGTCCTTGGGTCTCCGTGACGGGTACGCGTTGCACACGATGCACACCGGATTCGTATTTGAGGGTTCCATAGACGTTCTGTCCGGTCACATTGAAGATGATCTCCTTATAACCGCCGGAAGCACCTTCGGTGAAAGACGAGATGGTATATTTGAATCCTTTGATCTCGAAATATTTGGTGTACATCCGGAAGAGGTCTCCTGCAAAGATCGCCGCTTCGTCACCACCTGTTCCGCCACGGATCTCCATAACGACATTCTTACCGTCTTCGGGGTCTTGCGGAAGGAGTTGCAGTTTCAGTTCTTCTTCGAGCGCAGGAATCTGCGGTTCGAGTTCATCGATCTCCGCTTTCGCCATCTCCTTCATCTCCGGATCGGACTCATTGAAAAAGAGGTCCTTGGCATCCTGAAGATCCGTAACGGCTTTCTTGTAACGACGGGCACATTCGAGCACACGTTCCAAGTCATGGTAGTCCCGATTAAGTCGGACATAACGTGCCTGATCGGCAATGACCGAAGGGTCTGTAATCAACAGACTCACCTCATGGAATTTTGCCTCTAATCCGTCTATTTTATCGAGAATGTTCATTGTAAGCTTGCAAAGTATTTTGTAACAAAGAAACGATCGTCATGGGTCCGACGCCTCCGGGAACGGGGGTGATATACGCCGCTTTTGGTGCTACGTTTTCGAAATCAACATCACCAACGAGACGATATCCTCTGGGCACAGACGAATCATCGATACGATTAATGCCCACATCAATAATCACCGCCCCTTCTTTGACCATTTCGGCTGTCAGCAGTTTCGGACATCCTGCAGCTACGATGATGATATCTGCCGTAAGGCAAATGGACTTGAGGTCCTGTGTTTTCGAGTGGCAGATAGTGACGGTAGCGTCTCCTAAAGAAGCGGCACTCATGCCGGGCAGGGACAGATACGGACGCTGCATAAGCAGCATGGCGATGGGTTTGCCTACGATGTTCGAACGACCGATAACCACCACATGTTTACCTTCCGTCTGAATGGCATAGCGTGCCAGCAGTTCGCGTATTCCTTTGGGTGTTGCGCTGACTAAGGACGGAAGTCCTTGGACAGTACGACCTACATTCTCCGGGGTCAGTCCATCGACATCTTTGCGCCGGTCGATGGCACTCATGATGGTAGTCTCAGAGATGTGGTCCGGCAAGGGCAGTTGTACGATGAACCCGTCAATAGTCGAATCGTTATTGAGTCGCTGCACCTCTGTCAATAGGTCCTGCTCTGTGATGTCTGCTTCGAATGCGATACGTTCGGATTCAATACCCACTTCCGCACAGGCTTTCATCTTATTGGCGACATAAGTCTCCGACGCAGGGTTATGCCCCACGATGACCACCGCCAACTTAGGCGCACGTTGACCCTTAGCGACCAAAGAACGTATCTGCTCGCGTAACTCCGCACGGATATCCGCTGCTATTTTTTTACCGTCTAAAATCATTCGCCGTGAATATTGACATGCTTATAGATTCCGTAGAAGACCAAGAAAATGATGAACAGGACGAACAACACGACTCCGGCAACCACCCAAGGTTTCTCTGTGTTGGACCGCAGCCATATTTTATAACTTCTCTTGAGAGAGCGCCATTCATTTCCGTTGATGTACCAATCGGTGTTCTTGCGTGGCGGACGATAGACGTTATGTTTCTCCGCCAAGACGGTCTTACGAACGGTGTCCAGTTGTAACTCTCTGGCGATACTATCACCTTCGCGCAAGGCCTCCGCCTCGTCCACCATACGGATACCCAAGGCGTCCACTTTCATCTCTTTCGACGGGTTATCCTTCGGCATTTGTCTGATTTCCTCAGCAAACAAATCTGCCAGTTTGTAACCTCCGAATGCCAATGCTCCGATGATGACCAGCATCAGACCTACATACGCCTGTTTGTCGCGCATACGCAACGCACCGCCCATACCTCTGTTCTTATGGTTCGGCTCGTAATGATGGTGATGATGGTGTTTCTTCTCTCCCCACCCAGGTTGATAAGTGTGTTCTTCTCTTGCCATTATCTTCTACGTCCTGACATTTGTTGCATTTTACGCATCATCTTCGAAGTTTGCTCAAACTGCTTCAGGAAACGGTTGAGTTCCACGATCGTGACACCGGCACCTTTGGCGATACGATTCTTCCGGCTTCCGTTGAGCAGACTCGGGTTCGAACGCTCTTCAGGTGTCATGGAGTTAATCATTGCCTCAACGGGTTTGAACGCGTCATCACTTACCTCTACTCCTTTGAGGGCTTTATCCATACCCGGAATCATACCCATCAAATCCTTCATCGAACCCATCTTCTTGATTTGATTGAGTTGCCCGATGAAATCGTTGAAATCAAACTGGTTCTTGGCAATCTTTTTGGATATACGGCGCGCCTCTTCTTCATCGTATTGCTCTTGTGCGCGTTCCACGAGACTGACGACGTCACCCATACCCAAGATACGATCCGCCATACGCGCCGGGTGGAAGACATCAAGTGCCTCCATCTTCTCGCCCGTACCGATGAATTTAATCGGTTTGTTGACCACCGAGCGGATGGACAAAGCAGCACCGCCACGTGCGTCACCGTCCAGTTTGGTGAGTACAACACCGTCAAAATCCAGACGGTCGTTGAACTCCTTGGCGGTATTGACGGCATCCTGACCGGTCATAGCGTCCACCACGAAGAGGGTCTCGCTTGGCGTGATAGCCGACTTGATGGCCGCTATCTCTTGCATCATCTGCTCATCAACGGCAAGACGGCCGGCAGTATCGACGATGACGACATCGTAGCCGTAGGTACGTGCCTCCTTAATGGCGTCTTGCGCTTTCTTCACCGGGTTGGATTCATTCTCCGCCGTATAGACTTTCGCATTGATCTGCTCACCAAGTACCCGTAACTGCTCGATAGCCGCCGGACGATAAACGTCACATGCCACCAACATCACTTTCTTTCCCTTCTTAGTCTGGAGATAGTTGGCTAACTTGGAAGCAAAAGTGGTCTTACCGGAACCTTGAAGACCCGCCATGAGGATGATAGCCGGAGAACCCTTGAGGTTGATCTCCTGTGCCTCACCTCCCATCAATGCCGCCAACTCGTCATGCGTGATCTTGACCATCAACTGGCCCGGACGAACCGCAGTGATGACGTTCTGACCCAAGGCTTTCTCCTTCACCTGATCGGTAAACTGCTTGGCGGTTTTGTAGTTGACATCGGCCTCCAGCAAAGCCTTACGGATATCCTTGACCGTCTCCGCAATATTGATTTCGGTGATGCGGCCTTCACCCTTCAGAATCTTAAAACTTCGTTCTAATCGTTCGCTTAAATTATCAAACATCTTACTTCAATTTTATTTGCGGCCGCAAAATTACAAAAAAAAAATGACATACGCAAACGTATGCCATTATTTTCGCGTTTTTTAGCGCATTTTAACGAACTAACACCTTTTTTGTGTACCATTTTCCGTCGATATAGGTCTTGATGAAATAGATACCGATGGGCAGTTGGTATTGGTTCAATTGGAGTTGCTCGATGTCACCTTCGTACATACCGATGAGCTTTCCGCTGATATCCACGATATAATGAACACCTTCTCCATGCGGGATGTCGGGGTTGGAAGCGATGTCTTGGGTACTGAACGGATTCGGTACAAAATCGCTTATGAGCAGTTCTGCTTCTTCTTCTCCGGCACATGCGGGCATAAGACTGAACTCCACGATGGTACGCACGAGCATGTCGTTCAAGTGTTCCACTTGGAGCGTATCGGTAGTCGGTTTGAGGTGGGTACCGCCGATACCGGAGTCATCGGTCAGGAAGAAGGACGTACCGTTGGTAGCCAAGGCGATGGAACGCATCAGGTACTCACCGCTCTTCTCCAGACCGCTACAAACGACGGGTACGATACGAATACCCTGAGCCGACGCGTTCAGTATCTGTTCGTGCAGCAAAGCGACGGTAGCACTATCTTCATGACAAGGTGCATCCAAGACCAGGAACGCGATACGGGCACGGGCTTCGCTATCCCAACCGGCACTGTTGAGGGCTGCCATGAGGGCTTCGGGAACCGCCTCTTCGTAATCTCCGCCTCCTGATGCTTCCTGTTTGTCAATAAAGGATTGCGTCACCGTGATATCGTCCGTCAGACGGGAGATACGGGTCAGGTATTCGTCCGTGTGATCCCGATAGACCACCGCACCGGTTCGGATAGCCAAACCGCCTGTCGCCTCTTTGGCACGAGCGATGACATCGTTCATCTCTTTCTGGAGGTAGCGTAACTCGTCCCCCATCGAACCGGTGGCATCGAAAACAAATAGCACGTCCACTCCTTCGGGTGCCTCACAGGGTTCGTCGATCACGATACGCGTATTGCCGTTTTCTGCCAAGGGTTCGCCGTTCACCCTTAAGTCGTTCGCACCTTGATTCAGTAATCCGTTCCAAAGCTCTGCTTTGCCGGTATTGTCGGTAAGGGCTTGAAAGAGGGTGTTTCCGTTTGCGTCTGTCAGGTTAACCGCGTAGTTAACAACAGGGAAGCCCTCTTTGTTGGTCACCTGCACCGTATAACGGTGACGGGGAGCGATACGCCAGGTGTCGATGTACTCTTTGTGGGAATTTTCCAATATATTCCGCCACAATGCCCATTTGGCAAAATCGTTCACCTCACCGGCGGTTAATCTTCCGGCAGATGTTGGTTCTAATGCCTCATCATAGATTACGTGATTTTCTACCATTTTGACAGCCCCTCCAGTCAACGGTACATCGGCACGCCCCATCACAGGCACCGCTTCATCCGCCATCGCACGGGACGTTAAGGAGTATTTTACGTGCTCCCTTTCTTTGTCTTTGTTGTTCTTCTTCTCTTTATTCGGAACAAGGGTAGCGATTAGCGTCTGTTCACCGGAAAGGGAAAGCGTTTGGGATTTAAACCCTTCGCAAGAGAGTTGCAAGGATTTCACACCGGCTAACTGCTCCGGTTTGAACACGATACGTCCGTCGTAGGAAGTGGTATAAGTCTGTTTGCCGACTTTCACCTGCACGGCGTCCAAAAGAGCCTGCGTGGAATCCATCACAATGAGTGTCAAAGGCTGATCCTGTGAATGGTTAACAGGCACTTTCTTCACACATGAAATACTGATGCTGCAGATCAAAATTGCTGCCAAAAAATAGACAATCTTCTTCATATTTTTGCATTTTTCAATTTACTTACAAAAAACGTGCCAAAAATATCAGAACTATACGTATGGTGTTGAATCACGCAATAATCACGCAATAATCGCCCTATAATCACCCAATACGACAACGGCGCAAGCCTTGAATTTACAGGGCTTGCATAGGTATCGATGGTTGAAAAGAGTGAAAAATATATTACACAAAATTTTTGACATATGCAAACATCGAAAGAAAAAAAAATCGAATAAATTTAATTTTTACCGTAAAATCCTTGTGTATTTCAAATATTTGTAGTACCTTTGCAGGCGCAAAGGTGAAAAGATGAAAATTGCATTTACAACGGCGTTACCGAAAGAGGGATTTGAGCGCCTCGCAGAACGAGGCATTGGTGATTTGTCATTGGTCATTGGTCATTGTATTGATAGCCAATGGAAAGATGCCGAGATCCTTGTAAGCACGTTCGATTATAACGTGCCGGGAACGATGATCGAAGCGATGCCGAACCTGAAACTGATTGCCAATTTCGGAGCGGGATACAATAATATCGACCTGGAGGCATGTAAGGCGCGTGGGATACGGGTGACCAATACACCTCAGCCGGTGATCGAACCGACGGCCGAGTTGGCTTTTGCGCTGATGATCGATGTGGCAAGGAGAGTGAGCGAGTTCGACCGCATGTTGCGGTCTCACTCTAATGGTGCAAATGGTGAGAATGGTGACGCTTCGCTTAATGGTGTTTTCGGGGTGATGCGAAACCTGAGTCATTCGCTGTATGGCAAGACCTTGGGGATCTTGGGTATGGGACGAATCGGTCAGGCTCTTGCACGCAGAGCGAAAGCATCGGGAATGAAAATCATCTACCATAACCGACACAAAATCAATGATGACGCGCTAAAAGCGCTTAATGGTGGAAATGATGAAATGGTGAAATACGTCGATTTCCAGACCTTGCTGCAGGATAGTGATTTTCTCAGTCTGAACCTCCCCTACACGCCGGAAGTACATCATATCATCGGCAAGCCGGAGTTAGGGATGATGAAACGGAGTGCGTACCTTATCAATACCGCGCGTGGCGCGCACGTAGATGAAGCGGCGCTGACAGAGGCACTTAAGAGCGGTATCATCGCCGGTGCGGCCATGGATGTGTATGAACACGAACCTGCGGTTCCAACGGAACTTTTGACGCTTCCGAACGTGGTCCTTTCACCGCATACCGGTACCGGCACATGGGAAGGACGTATCGCGATGTGCGAGAATGTGACGGACAATATCATCTCGTTCATCGAAGGTCGAATAAACGAGATGGATATTGTCATTTAAGATTGAAGATTGAAAATTGAAGATTTATGGATATAGTTGAACGTTTTTTGAAGTATGTGTCGTTCTGCACGACGAGTGACGAGAACACGGGTATGACGCCTTCGACTCCCGGACAGATGGAGTTTGCCAAGTATCTGGCGGAAGAGTTAAAAACTATCGGTCTCACCGAGGTTTCGCTCGATGAAAACGGATATATTATGGCGACGCTTGAAGCGAACACAGAGCACAGACCTGTGATTGGATTTATTGCCCATATGGATACGAGTCCGGATGCCAGCGGAAGGCACGTGAAGGCGAGTATCGTGAAAGCAGAAGAGCGCGATTTCATCGACCCGAAGTACGCCGGACAGGATGTTATCGTGACCGACCAAACGACGCTTTTAGGAGCCGATGATAAAGCGGGTATCGCAGAGATCGTGACGGCGATGGAGTACCTCATTCAGCACCCGGAGATTCAGCACGGGAAAGTGCGTATCGGTTTTACGCCGGACGAAGAGATTGGTCAAGGTGCGGATCATTTTGACGTGAAGGCTTTCGGCTGCGATTTTGCTTATACGATTGACGGCGGAGCGATCGGTGAGTTGGAGTTTGAGAACTTCAACGCGGCATCCTGTAAGATCAAGGTGCATGGTCTGAATGTGCACCCGGGTAGCGCGTACCATAAGATGCGTAACTCCATGCGTATCGCCAACCAGATCATCCTGATGTTACCTCGTTGGCAGAGTCCCGAGCACACGCAAGGATATGAAGGTTTCTTCCATTTGATCGGGATGAACGGTACGGTGGAGGAGACGACGCTCAGTTATATCATCCGGGATCACGACCGCACGCTGTTCGAGTACCGCAAACGGGAGTTGGAGCATCTGGTGAAGAAGATCAATGCCGAGTTCGGCGAAGGAACGGCAGAAATCGAGATACGCGATCAGTACTACAACATGCGGGAGAAGATCGAACCCGTGATGCATATCGTTGATCTGGCAAAAAGTGCGATGGAATCGGTAGGAGTTACACCTATCGTCAAACCGATTCGTGGCGGAACAGACGGCGCGAGACTGAGTTTCGAAGGCCTACCCTGCCCCAATATCTTCGCAGGCGGCGAAAACTTCCACAGCCGCTATGAATATTTACCGATTCCGAGTCTCAAGGCTGCTATGAATGTCATCCTTGAGATCGTCAAAATTAAGAATTAAGAATTAAGAATTAAGAATTAAGAATATGTTAAAAACAACACCGTTTACAGACATCCATATTGCGTTAGGCGCAAAGATGGCTGAATTTGCAGGCTTTAACATGCCTATCCAGTACCCGACGGGTATCAATCAGGAGCACATGATCGTACGCGAAGGCGTAGGCGTGTTCGATGTAAGTCACATGGGAGAGTTCTGGGTGAAAGGCGAGAAGGCTTTGGACTTCTTGCAGTACATCACGACCAATGATCTTTCGGTTATTGCTGCGGGCAAATGTCAATACACCTGCATGCCGAACGGCAAAGGCGGTATCGTCGATGACCTGATCATCTACAAGTACTCCACGACCAAGTACCTCATGGTCGTTAATGCCGGCAATATCGACAAAGACTGGAATTGGGTGAACGAAGTTAAGTCGAAAGTCGAAAGTCAAAAGTCGAAAGATTTTTGGGGAGACCTCTCTCTGGAGAACGCTTCGGAGCGGTATGGTCAATTGGCGGTACAGGGACCGAAGGCAACGGAGTTATTGCAACTGTTGACCGACGCTGATTTGAAGTCCATCGACTATTATGCCTTCCGGGAGTGGAGTTTTGCCGGTGTACCGGGTGTGATCTTGAGTAACACCGGTTATACGGGTGCCGGCGGTTTTGAGTTGTATTTCCCTGCAGACAAAGGCAAACAGATCTGGGATGCCTTGTTCGAAGTAGGTAAACCTTTTGGTTTGGCGCCTATCGGTCTGGGTGCTCGGGATAGTCTGCGTCTGGAGAAATGGTACTGCTTGTACGGTCACGATATCGATGACACCACTTCGCCTTTGGAGGCAGGTCTGGGTTGGATCACCAAGCTCGATGCCAAAGATTTTATCGACCGCGATTATCTGAAACAACAGAAAGCGGAAGGTGTGAAACGCAAACTCGTTCATTTCGAATGTCTGGAGCGTGCGATACCACGTAACGGATACGAGATCTGCGATGAAAAGGGCGAAATCATCGGTAATGTGACGTCCGGTATCATGCTGCCAAATACCAAAGTAGGTATCGGTATGGGTTACGTGAAGACCGAATTTGCCAAGAAAGAGAACATTATCTATATCAAGATACGCGAAAAACTCATTCCGGCGAAGGAGGTCTAAATGACAAATGACCAATTACAAATGACAAATAAGCGCGTAGCGCTTGTCTTGGGATCCGGCGGAGCGAGAGGATTAGCCCATATAGGAGCTATCGAGGCGCTGGAGGAACGAGGTTATACGATCACGAGTATAGCGGGTTGCTCTATGGGTTCGATCATTGCCGGTATGTACGCCGCCGGGCAGATCAAACAAGCCAAAGAGTGGTTTCTGAGTGTGGATAAGCAGATGATCCTTCGCATGATGGACATCAATCTGCTTAGCCGTAACTCGCTGGTGAAGGGCGAGAAGATCATCAAAGAGTTACAGACCATTGTGCCGGACCAGCCGATCGAACAACTGCCAATCCCTTGTGCCATCGTGGCAACGGACGTGCGCAATACGGAAGAGGTGGTCTTTCGAACCGGCAGTTTGTTCCAAGCCGTTCGTGCATCCATCAGTATTCCGCTTTTCTTCGAACCCGTTCAGATGGGCGATAAACTGCTTATCGACGGCGGGATCTTGGATCCCCTACCCCTGCATGTCGTTCCCCGTACCGAAGGAGATATCCTTGTTGCGGCGGACATCAGCGGTAAAGACGGCATCCCGATGGAGAAGAAGATGAACTTCGTTCAGATGTTAGACCGCATGAGCGACATGCAGATCCAGCAGAACACGATGCTGTCCCTTCGTCTCACCCCGCCTGACGTGCTCGCATCCATGCGCCAGTACGCGTATAATACCTTTGATTTTGACAAAGCGGAAGAGATTATCGCCGAAGGATACCGGATCATGAACGAAGCGCTCGACCGATATGAGACATAAAGTGTTCAAATTTTGGGTATCGGTACAATAATGTTTCATATTACATAAATCGTACAAAAAAATTTTAAAAAATGCATCAAAGGTATTGTTAATTCAAAAAAAAGTAGTACCTTTGCACCCGATTTAAAAAAAAATAATCGTTATATGGCAACAAAACATTACTTCTCATACTTACAAGAAACGATGGCGCGCAGGTGGGATAACCTGGCGTTGAAAGATTTGGATGGTGTAAACAGTTACACCTATGCGCAATTAGCAGCAGAAATAGAAAAATTGCATATTACTTGGCGTGAGTGCGGCATCAAAGAGGGCGATAAGATTGCTCTTGCGGGTCGTAACTGTGCCAACTGGGGTTTGTTGTTCCTTGCCGCTGAGAGTTACAAGGCGGTAGTGGTTAGTATTCTGCCGGACTTTACGGCAGAGGGTATCTACTCGTTGGTAGAGCACTCGGAAGCTATCCTGCTGTATGTAGGTCCGAACGTAAAGAAGAAGATCGACACCAAGCAGATGCCGGGTTTGAAGGCAACTATCTTCATGGACGACATGACGATTGTGGACGCCGATGACACGTTCCGCAAGAAATTCGAAGGCGCAGACGCAGCGTTTAAGAAAGCATTCCCGAACGGTGTAGCCCTCTCCGATGTACATTATCCAGAGGATAACTACGATGACCTGGCGATCATCAACTATACGTCCGGTTCGACGGGCAACCCGAAGGGTGTGATGATCTCGCATCTGAACCTGAGCGGTAACGTAGAGTTCGGTAGAACACGTATCCCGCACAGACCGGGTGACGCTGTATTGTCGATGTTGCCGATCGCCCATATGTTCGGTTTGATGTACGAGTTCTTATACCAGGTTTGCGACGGTGCGGAGGTATATTTCCTCACACAGGCTCCTACGCCGACGGTGCTGATGAAAGCTTTCGCACAAGTGAAGCCGTTCATGATTCTGACCGTTCCTCTGGTGATTGAGAAAATCATCAAGAAAGGTGTACTGCCCAAGATCAGCAGTCCTGCTGCCAAAATCATGTGGAAGACTCCGCTGCTCAAACGCGTCATCCGCAATAAAGTGAAAGCCGGTCTGGATCAGACTTTCGGAGGTAAACTTCGTTTCCTGATCATCGGCGGCGCCGCTTTGAACGGAGAAGTAGAGCAAGTACTGCACGATATCAAATTCCAATACTGCGTGGGTTACGGTATGACCGAATGTGCTCCGCTGATCAGTTACGAAGACTGGTGGAAATACAAGATGCACAGTTGCGGTAAAGACCTGCCGCAATGCCACGTGCGCGTCGATTCCGAGGATCCGTACTCCAAAGACGGTGAGATCCAAGTGAAGGGTATCAACGTGATGATGGGTTACTACAAGAATCCGGAGGCTACAAGTGCCGTATTCACCCCGGACGGTTGGATGCGTACCGGTGACCTGGGCGTGCTGGATAAAGAAGGCAATATCTATATCCACGGTCGTTCGAAGAATATGATTCTGGGTCCGAGCGGACAGAACATCTATCCGGAGGAGTTGGAGGACAAACTGAACTCGATGCCTTGCGTTGTTGAGTCTATCGTGGTGGATCGGGAAGGCAAACTGGTTGCGCTCGTCTATCCGGAGCAAACAAACCGCAATATCGCCGAGTTGATGGAAGAGAACCGTGTGGCGGTAAACAAGAACCTGCCGCAGTACAGTCAAATCAGTGCTATCGAATTAGTCGCTTCGGAATTTGAGAAGACTCCGAAACGGTCGATCAAGAGATATTTATATAAGTAATGCCAAACGTTACCTAAGTGTAACGTTAAAGTGAGTAAGTAGATGGTGATTCCTCTGAAATGGGGAATCAGAGCAGGCGCGAAACTGGGAAGCTTTGCGCTTGTTTTGTATATACGGTTTTGCAAAATGCAGAAAAATTTGCATATATGCAAAAAAAGCAGTAATTTTGCACCCGAATCCGGTTTTTTGTTATGAAACAGCATTATTTACACTATCTGACAGAGGTGATGGAGCATCAGTGGAATGATCCTGCTCTGACGGATTATAACGAAGATCACGAATACACGTTCGGACAGTTGGCGGAGCAGATGGTACGTCTGCATGTGCTGTTCGAGCAGATGGGTATCAAGCGGGGCGATAAGATCGCGCTCTGCGGACGTAACTGCGCCAATTGGGCTGTCGCTTATCTGGCCATCGCTGCGTACGAAGGTGTGTGCGTCAGTATCTTGCAGGACTTCATGGCAGAGGATATCGCGCACCTATTGGAGCACTCGGATTCTGAATTGCTGTTCGTCGGTCCGTATGTATGGAAAGACCTGCAGCATCAGACGATGCCCGCCAAAATGAAAGCTGCCCTTTCGCTCGAAGACTGGAAGGTGCTGTATAGTAATGATGAAATGAGCGCGTTGCTCAATGGTGACGCTTCGCTTAATGATGTAGTAGATAAAGCGTTCAAGGCGAAGTATCCGCATGCGTTGAAGCCGGAAGATATCCATTTTGCAGCCGATGAGAACCGCTTGGCATTGATCAACTACACCTCCGGTTCGACGGGAAGTCCCAAAGGCGTGATGCTGAACGGGATGAGTCTGAGCAACAACGTGGAGATAGGTATGAAGATCTTGCCGGTGGAACCGGGTCAACGGCTCGTTTCGATGTTACCGCTTGCCCATATGTTCGGTCAGGTATGCGAACTACTCTACCCGCTCTGCTCGGGAACGCATATCTATTTCCTGACCAAGAGTCCTACCCCTTCCATTCTGCTCAAAGCGATGAAAGAGGTGCAGCCCTATCTGGTGGTGACGGTGCCCTTGGTGATTGAGAAGATCTATAAGAAGAACCTGGACCCGACCCTTAGCAAATGGGCGATCCGTTCGTTCTGGCACATGCCTGGTATCGGTTCTCTCTTGCACCGACGGGTACGGTCGGCCCTCAAATCCGCTTTCGGCGGCAAGTTACGCTATTTCATCTGCGGCGGTGCAGCAATGAACCCGGTGGTGGAGAAATGTCTGATGGATATCCATTTCCCGCTTTCGATCGGTTACGGCATGACCGAGTGCGGTCCGCTTATCGGAGGTAACCCGCCTAAGTATTTCAAAGCCCGTTCGGGCGGTAGACCGGTGATGAATATGGAGGTGAAGATAGACGAACCCAACCAAGCCGGCATCGGGGAGATCCTCGTCAAAGGAGAAAACGTGATGATGGGTTATTACAAGAACGAAGAAGCCACAAAAGCAGCGTTCACCGAAGACGGGTGGTTACGAACCGGTGACTTGGGACGACTCGATAGAAAGAAGAATATCTATATCAAAGGGCGCTGCAAGACGATGTTCTTAGGGGCTTCGGGACAGAATATCTACCCCGAAGAGATCGAAGACAAACTGAATAACCAGGAGGCTGTCAGCGAATCCTTGATTGTGGAACGCGAAGGGAAGTTGGTGGCACTCGTCTTCCCCGATGAGACGCTCACCAAGCGCATGACACCGGAGCAGATCCTGCAGATCATGAAGGCGAACTTGGCAAAACTCAATAACCTCATTCCGGGTTACAGCAAAGTGGCGGATATCGAGGTGCAAGACAAGCCCTTCGAGAAAACCCCCAAACGATCCATCAAACGATTCCTCTACAAATGAGGTGAAAGGTGAAAGGAAAAGAGGAGCCAACAGGCTCCCCTTTCAATTTTCAATTTATAACAGGTGATAAGCTACCGTCAATCCTGCCATCACGATACTTACCATCGACATGAGCTTGATGAGGATATTGAGACTCGGTCCCGATGTGTCTTTGAACGGATCTCCCACGGTGTCACCAACGACGGTGGCCTTGTGGCAGTCAGAACCTTTACCACCGAAATGTCCTTCCTCCACATATTTCTTGGCATTATCCCACGCACCGCCTGCATTCGCCATGAAGACCGCCAGCACGAAGCCCGTAGCCAGACCGCCGATGAGCAGCCCTAACACACCGGCAACGCCTAAGATGAGACCGGTGATGATCGGTACGATGATGGCTAAGATAGAGGGCAACAACATCTCATGTTGCGCACCCTTGGTCGAGATGGCTACGCAGCGTGCGTAATCCGGATCGGCTTTGCCTTCGAGGATACCTTTGATAGTCTTGAACTGGCGGCGAACCTCTTCCACCATCTTCTGTGCCGCACGACCTACTGCGTTCATCGTCAGACCGCAGAACAGGAACGCCATCATCGAACCGATGAAGATACCTACCAGCACGATGGGGTTCATCAGGTTGACATTATAGGCGTTCATGAAATCAACGAGCGTAGCGTTGTCCGCCGGTATCTGCGTGCCGTCTGCCAATGCCGGCAGTTTCTCGCCGGTACGAATCAAAGCTATCTTGATCTCCTCGACATAAGAAGCCAAGAGTGCAAGGGCTGTAAGGGCAGCCGAACCGATGGCAAAACCTTTGCCGGTAGCAGCGGTGGTGTTACCCAGGGCATCGAGGGCGTCGGTACGTTGACGCACTTCTGCCGGCAGACCCGACATCTCGGCGTTACCGCCTGCGTTATCGGCGATAGGACCGTAAGCGTCGGTAGCCAAAGTGATACCGAGCGTGGAGAGCATGCCGACCGCTGCAATACCGATACCGTACAGACCCAGACTGAGGTTCTCCGGCGTGAAGGCTACCTGGAAACCGTTCGCACAGAGGTACGCCAGCACGATAGCGATACCAACCGTCACAACCGGGATAGCGGTGGAGAGCATCCCCAGCCCCAGACCGCTGATGATGACGGTAGCCGGACCGGTCTGACTGCTCTCACTCACTTTCTGCGTCGGTTTGTAACTCTGCGAGGTATAATATTCGGTTGATTTACCGATTATCACGCCTGCCAGCAGACCCACTACTACAGAGAGCGATACCTGCCACCATTGGTCGGTTTCCGTACCGAAGAGCCAAGCGAAGATACCGAAAGTGACGCCTGCAATGAGTAAAGCGGCGGTGTTGGTACCGATACTGAGCGCACGCAGTAACTCTTTCATCCCTGCCCCTTCTTTGGTCTTGACCATGAAGATACCGATGAGAGAGAGCAACACGCCGCAGGCCGCAATCAAAGACGGTGCCAGCACGGCTTTCATCTGCATGCCGGCTACGCCGGACGAAGCGAAAGCGGCGGCACCCAGCGCCATCGTTGCCAGGATCGAACCGGCGTAGGACTCGTACAAGTCGGCACCCATACCAGCTACGTCTCCTACGTTATCGCCCACGTTATCGGCTATCGTGGCAGGGTTACGCGGATCATCTTCGGGGATGTTATACTCGGTCTTTCCGACGAGATCAGCGCCTACGTCAGCAGCCTTCGTATAGATACCGCCGCCTACACGGGCAAACAAAGCCTGCGTCGAGGCACCCATACCGAAGGTCAGCATCGTCGTGGTGATGGTGATCATGTCCGCTTGTGCGCCCACCATCTCCAGCAGGCCTGTCTTCTGCAGGATCAGGAACCAACCGGCTACGTCTAACAGCGCCAGACCGACTACGGTCAGACCCATCACGGCACCCGAACGGAAAGCGACCTGCAGTCCGGCATTCAGACTCTGACGGGCTGCGTTAGCCGTTCGAGCCGACGCATAGGTCGCCGTCTTCATGCCGAAGAAACCAGCCAAGCCGGAGAAGAAACCGCCTGTCAGGAACGCGAACCATACGATACCGTTCTGCAGATGGAAATACGCCATCACCGCAAAGACAACAGCCAAGACGACGAACACGATCGTCACCACTTTATACTGCTGTTTCAGATACGCCATAGCGCCCTTACGCACATGCGATGCGATGGTCTTCATCAGATCCGTACCCTCGTCCTTCTTCAACATCGAACGATAGAAATAATACGCAAAACCAAGTGCTAAAACCGATGCCGCCAACACGGCGTACATCAAAATAGTTAAATCTTCCATGATTGTGTTTTTTATGTATTAGTCAGTGTTTTTTCAAAACCGACTGCAAAATTACAAAAATTTTTTAATATATGCAAAAAAATCTTGCACATATGAATTTTTTTTCGTAACTTTGCAGCCGATTTTTGGGAAACACATTAAAATCTATATATTTTTTTATTAAAACATGGAAAAGAAAAAAAGAGTTTACACCTTCGGTAACGGTAAGGCTGAAGGTAATGCACAAATGCGCGAGCTGCTTGGCGGTAAGGGCGCTAACTGTGCTGAGATGAACTTGGTGGGTGTTCCTGTTCCTCCGGGATTCACCATTACCACCGAAGTCTGCAACGAGTACTACCAAGTGGGTCAGGAGAAGATCGTGGCTGAGTTGACCGAGGAGGTTAACGCTGCTGTGGCTCACATAGAGGGTCTGATGAACTGCAAGTTCGGTGATCCGAAGAACCCGCTGCTCGTTTCTGTTCGTTCGGGTGCGCGCGCTTCCATGCCGGGTATGATGGATACGATCCTTAACCTGGGTCTGAATGACGTTGTCGCTGAGGGTATGGTTGCTAAGACCCAGAACCCGCACTTCGTGTATGACTCCTATCGTCGTTTCGTACAGATGTACGGTGACGTCGTATTGGGTATGAAGCCGGTGAACAAAACCGACATCGATCCGTTCGAGGCGATCATCGACGAGGTAAAGGAGATCCGTGGCGTGAAGCTGGACAAGGACCTGAATGTAGAGGAACTCAAGCTCCTTGTAGCTCGTTTCAAAACGGCTATCAAAGAGCGTACCGGTAAGGACTTCCCGGATGATCCGATGGAGCAACTGTGGGGTGCTATCTGCGCTGTATTCCGTTCATGGATGAACGAGCGTGCTATCCTCTATCGTAAGATGGAAGGAATTCCTGACGAGTGGGGAACGGCAGTATCCGTTATGGCGATGGTATTCGGTAACATGGGTGACACCTCTGCAACGGGTGTTTGCTTCAGCCGTGATGCCGGTAACGGAGAGAACTTGTTCAACGGTGAGTACCTGGTTAACGCACAGGGTGAGGACGTCGTAGCAGGTATCCGTACGCCGCAACAGATCACGAAGATCGGTTCGCAACGTTGGGCAGAGCGCGCCGGTATCAGCGAAGCTGAGCGTCTGGCTAAGTATCCGTCCATGGAAGAAGCCATGCCGGAGATGTACGCTGAGTTGAACGCTATCCAGCAGAAACTTGAGGACCACTACCGCGACATGCAGGATATGGAGTTCACCGTGCAGGAAGGCAAACTCTGGTTCTTGCAGACCCGTAACGGTAAGCGTACCGGTACCGCGATGGTGAAGATCGCAATGGACATGGTTCGTGAAGGCAAGATCAGCGAGAAAGAGGCTATCATGCGCTGCGAGCCGCAGAAGCTCGACGAACTGCTCCACCCTGTCTTCGACAAGGACGCACTCAAGAAAGCCAAAGTGATCACCCAAGGTCTGCCCGCTTCTCCGGGTGCAGCTTGCGGTCAGATCGTCTTCCATGCCGATGACGCACAGGAGTGGCACGCTAACGGTCACAAAGTAGTCATGGTTCGTATCGAGACCAGCCCGGAAGACCTCGCAGGTATGTCTGCCGCCGAAGGCATTCTCACCGCTCGTGGTGGTATGACTTCGCACGCTGCTGTGGTGGCTCGTGGTATGGGTAAGTGCTGCGTTTCCGGTGCAGGTGCTATCCAAGTGGACTACAAGGCTAAGACCGTTAAGATAGAAGGCGTTACCTATAAAGAAGGTGACTATATCTCGTTGAACGGTTCTACGGGTCAGGTTTATGCAGGTGAGATCCCGACGAAGGCTGCTGAGCTCAGCGGTGACTTCAAGGCATTGATGGACCTCTGCGACAAATATACCAAACTGCAAGTTCGTACGAACGCAGACACCCCGCACGACGCTGCTGTAGCACGCGCCTTCGGTGCCAAGGGTATCGGTTTGACCCGTACCGAGCACATGTTCTTCGACGACCAGAAGATCATCGCTATGCGTGAGATGATTCTCGCCAAGGACAGCGAGGGCCGCGAGAAAGCACTGGCTAAGCTCCTCCCCTATCAGAAGGCAGACTTCAAGGGTATCCTCGAGGCTATGGACGGCCTGCCTGTGAACATCCGTCTGCTCGACCCGCCTTTGCACGAGTTCGTTCCGCATGATCTGAAGGGACAAGAGCAGATGGCTAAGGAGATGGGCGTTTCCGTTGAGGAAATCCAGACCCGTGTAGCACAGTTGGCAGAGAACAACCCGATGCTCGGTCACCGTGGTTGCCGTCTGGGTATCACCTTCCCGGAGATCACCGCTATGCAGACCCGTGCTATCCTCTCCGCCGCTTGCGAACTGAAGAAGGAGGGCAAGAACCCGATGCCGGAGATCATGGTTCCGCTGATCGGTATCCTCTACGAGCTCAAGCAACAGAAAGAGATCATCCAGCGCGTGGCCAAAGAGGTATTCGCTGAGTACGGCGTAGAGGTAGAGTTCGAGATCGGTACGATGATCGAGATTCCGCGTGCAGCCCTGACTGCAGACCGTATCGCTACGGAAGCTCAGTACTTCTCCTTCGGTACCAACGACTTGACCCAGATGACCTTCGGTTACAGCCGTGACGACATCGCTTCGTTCCTGCCGGCTTACCTCGAGAAGAAGATTCTGAAAGTCGATCCGTTCCAGGTACTCGACCAGAACGGTGTAGGTCAGTTGATTAAGATGGCGGTAGAGAAAGGTCGCGCCGTTCGTCCGGGATTGCGCACCGGTATCTGCGGCGAGCACGGTGGTGAACCTTCGTCCGTTAAGTTCTGCGCACGTGTAGGCATGAACTACGCTTCTTGCTCACCGTTCCGCGTACCTATCGCACGTCTGGCTGCCGCTCAAGCTGCTGTAGAGGATGAGAAATAATCGTGCCTTCGGCTAAGAAATAATCCGTCCTATCTTGGCGGATCAAAAAATAGCGTACCTTCGCGGGTACGCTATTTTTTTATGTCTCAAAGCGTGACAACTTGTCACGGTTTCAGTTGGTTACAATTTGTAACCGACTCAAGGGGGGTACAATTTGTACCCCTACTGCTATTAAATCAGAAAAATCGCTCAAACCGAGCGATTTTTCTGTTTCTGTTTGTACCCTTTAATTCCAGATATTCTGGTAAATCATATTGAGCACTAACATGGTGAGCAAGGCGACCGTTGTCCACTTAAGGAGCACAGGCTTCTTTGCCCTCCACCCGTAGATGAGCAGCCCGAAGGCTATCATCTCGGGCAGAAGGAAAGGTGCCATACGCAGACTCTCAAGCAGTTCACCATGGAGCAGGAACCAGACGGATCGTTGCGTCCCGCAGAAGGGGCAACTGATTCCGAAGAGCTGCTTCCACGTGCAAGGCAGAAGAGTCGGTACTTCGCTCAGCAAAAGCATTGATGATTACCAGTACATCGAAGAAGCAACAGTAGCTGCTTCGGCTGCGATAACCAATACCCAGATCCAATAGAAGATGGACAGCGCACCAACAACGATACCGATGATCGAGGTGATCTTACCGGCTTTGGTGAAACCTGCGCCACCGTACTGAGCCGGCATCTCTGCCATAATCGCATTGGCTTTCTTAGCCTGAACAAGACCGATAATACCCAGAACCAGACCTACTACGAGGCAACCCGTAGCGATCGAGCAAATACCCAATACCATCGATGCTACCGAACCCGGTGCATTTTGGAGTTTTACTTCATTTGCCATAGTACAAAAATGTTTAAAATTGATTAATTCGTGAAAAATCGTTGCAAAATTAGTAAAATAATTCCACATATGCAAAAAAATCACGATAAATTTGCATTTTTTTTCAAAAATATTTGCATATGTCAAAAAAAAGCAGTACTTTTGCACCCGCTTTCGTCAAGAGCGACAAAATTTGCCCTCTTAGGCGGAGGCCGCTTCTCCCGATTGACGGGAGAACGCTCCGGGTGCTATCGTCTAGTGGCCTAGGACAACGGCCTCTCACGCCGTAAACCCCGGTTCGAGTCCGGGTAGCACTACAAAAAAAGAGCTCAAAAGGCTCTTTTTTTGTGCTACGCGGCTCGAATCCGGGGGTTCTTATCTCACTGCGTTCGAACGATTATTGCACAAGTGCAATTTTCGAGTCCGGGTAGCACTACAAAAAAAGGAACTTTCGGGTTCCTTTTTTTGATTTGTGATTTTTGATTTGTGATTTGTGATTTTAGATCTCGAAGTCGAGGCAGGTACGGAGTTCGGTGTTGGGCCGAACGATACCGGTAGCTACCGCCACATGGGCAGGATGAACGGCATAACCTTTGAGGGCTTCCGGAGACTCCAAGGTGCTATCCAACATGATATCGGCATTACTGCTGGCAAGGACTCCGTCAATCTGAACATGAATTTCCTTCAGACCCGGTACTTGACCTTGCAAGCCTTCCAAACCCGCCTTGATAGCCAAGGCTGCTTCGCGTTTCTGATCTGCACTCAACTCCGAACGCAGTTTCCATAAAATAATGTGCTTTACCATAAAACAATTTACGATTGGACGATTTACGATTTAACGATTTATTATTTGATTTTTGTTATTTATACGCAGTATAAATAGTGGTGATGCCGAAGGAGAGAGGAATAAAGTGCTCCTCTTTGAAACCGGCATCGTGGAGATGCTGCACGAAGGCTTCGCCCCAACAGAAAGACTTGACGCTCTTATTGAGATAGGTATAAGCCGTCTTGTCCTTGCTGACGATACGTCCCACCCAAGGCAGGATCTTCGAGAAATAGAGATCATAGACCCATCGGATGAGGCGGTTTTTGGGATAACTGAACTCGAGTATCGTCACTTGTCCCCTGGGTTTGAGCACACGGTACATCTCACGTAGTCCTTCGTCTAAGTTCTGGAAGTTACGGCAACCATAGGCACAGGTGACGGCATCGAAGGTGTTATCCGCAAAGGGCATGTGTTGTGCATTGGCATGAATAAATTCTACCCGCTCTTTCCACTTTAAACTTTCCACTTTCAACTTTCCGTATGCCATCATCTGATCAGAGAGGTCGATACCGGTGACACGTTGCGCCTTACCGCGTTTGAGCATCTCAATGGTAAGATCCGCCGTACCGATGGCTACGTCCAGCACATGTTCTACGGGTCGCATCTGTGCCACCGCTTTCTTCCGCCAACGCCGGTCGGTATTCAAAGACAGACCATGGTTCAGTCCGTCATAGGTACCTGCGATGCGGTCAAAGAGTTGTCCGATATGTTGTTTTTCTTCCATAAGAACTTAAACAAACGCTTTAACCAGTTGTTCGGTCGTACCGGTCAGCAGATCAATAGGAGCGAGCTCGATCATCGTCTTGGCACCATAGTCGCCACGCTCTTTGAGCCTCAGCGCCGCCCGTGCACAAGAGACCATGACTTGACCGGTAAGAGCAGGGTTGTTAATCGTCATATTGAACTCAAAACGCTGGTTATGTGTTTCTCCGGAGACGCCGTTACGCACCAGATTGACGCCATGCGCTACGTTATTGAGGGCATCGACGCTCTCCACGGGGATGACATGCGTCTCGTCATGTGCGAAATAATCATCTGCCAGAATAGCCGCTTCAACGGTCTTGAAGTCGGCACCTTCTTCGAGTTCAACATAGACCATGCGCCGATGGATACCGGTTCCCAAAGGGATAGTCATGGAAAGTGCATTCTTGACACCGGGTTTGGATTTGGCAGCGACGGTATGCCCCATCGAACGACCGGGACCGAAATTGGTGTAGGTCAGTCCTTTCGGAGCCAACGCCATGAGGATAGCACGGACCATAGAGTCCGAACCCGGATCCCAACCGGCAGAGATAATGCTGACGGCTTGGTTGGTCTTGCAAACGGGGTCTAAGGCGGTACGGAGGGACCATATCTGTCCGTGGATATCGAAACTGTCAACGGTACAGATACCCCGTGCAGCCAAGACGGTAGCGAACTTCTGCACTTCGCGCGTTGGCGTACAGATAAGCACAGCCTCTGCGTCGATGCAGTCTAAACAATCATTGTGGTGATAGATGCCGGTAAGCTCCATATCGGGAGCGGCTTTGATGGCTTCTTCGGCAGCTTTGCCGATGTTTCCATAACCTAAAATTGCAACTTTCATATAAATATTAAATTTTAAATCTTAAATCTTAAATGCAAAATCGTCACTCAACCGTGACCGATTTTGCCAAATTACGGGGTTGATCGACATCACAACCTTTGACGACGGCGATGTGGTAGGCTAACAACTGCAGGGGAATGACGGTCAACAGCGGGGTAAGACACTCTTCGGTCTGCGGCACTTCGATGATGTAATCGGCAATCTTGCTGACCAGTTCATCGCCTTCGGTGACAACCGCGATCACCCTACCCTTGCGGGCTTTGATCTCCTGGATGTTACTTACCACTTTCTCGTACGTCCCGCAATGCGGCGCAACGACAACAACCGGCATTTCTTGGGAGATGAGGGCGATAGGACCGTGTTTCATTTCGGCAGCGGGATAACCCTCGGCATGGATATAGGATATCTCTTTGAGTTTGAGCGCTCCTTCCATGGCTACGGGGAAGTTATACCCTCGACCGAGGTATATAAAATTCTGGGCGTAGGTAAAGGTTTTGGCGAAATCGGCTATTCGTTTGTTCTGACCCAGTACCCGTTCGATCTTATCGGGAATCTGCCCAAGTTCTCGAACGATGCTGAGGTACTGTTCTTCGGTCATAGTACCCTTCTCTTTTCCGATACAGAGGGCAAGCATGGTGAGGGCAACGACCTGTGCCGTGAAGGCTTTGGTCGATGCCACGCCTATTTCGGGACCGACATGCGTATAACAACCGCTGTCGGAGATACGGGGGATAGAAGCCCCGACGACGTTACAGATAGAGAAGATGAACGCGCCTTTGGACTTGGCAAGTTGGATAGCCGCCAGCGTGTCTGCGGTCTCTCCGGACTGCGAGATGGCGATGACTACATCATCTTTGTTGATGACCGGTTTGCGGTAACGGAACTCCGACGAATACTCCACCTCAACGGGTATCTGCGCGAACTCTTCGATGGCGTACATCGCGATCAGACCGGCGTGCCACGAGGTGCCACAAGCGGTGATGATGATGCGCTTGGCGTTGAGGAAACGGTCCTTGTGATCAATGAAACCCGAGAGCGCGATATTATCCTGGCGCACATTGACACGCCCCCGTATGGAGTCGGTCAGCGTACGGGGTTGCTCGAAGATCTCCTTAAGCATAAAATGCGGATAACCGCCTTTCTCGAGTTGACTTAATGACAACTCCAAGCGCTTGATCTCAGGAGTTTTAGCGACATTACCGATGGTGGTAATGTCGATTTGACATTTGTCATTTGACATTTGTGATTTAAGAACCACTACTTCTTCGTCTTCGATATAGATTACTTGGTCGGTATATTCGACGATAGGGGTGGCATCGGAAGCCAGGAAATACTCGTCTTCGCCGATACCGACCACGAGCGGGGAACCTTTACGTGCCGCAATGAGCGTGTCCGGGTGTTCCTTGTCCAGAATCGCAATCGCGTACGCTCCGATGACCTGTTGCAGCGCCAGTTGTACCGCGGTCTTGAGGTCCACATGACGGTTGACCTGCGTATATTCGACGAGTTGCACAAGCACCTCCGTGTCGGTGTCGGACTTGAAACTGTACCCCTGCTCCATCAGCCCCGCTTTGAGCACGGCGTAGTTCTCAATGATACCGTTGTGGATGATCGCCAGCCGTTCGGACTCCGAGTAATGGGGATGAGCGTTGACGGTGTTGGGTTCGCCGTGTGTCGCCCAACGCGTATGCGCGATACCTATATATCCGCACGTGTCTTTCTCGGCACAGAAGGCTTCCAGTTCGGACACTTTGCCTTTCGCCTTATAGACATTCAGTTGTCCCTGCTCATTGATGAGCGCCACACCGGCACTGTCGTAGCCCCGATACTCGAGACGATGAAGACCTTTGATCAAAATCGGGTACGCTTTGCGTTTACCAATATATCCTACTATTCCACACATAAAATCATTTACGATTGGACGATTTACGATTTAACGATTTATTTAATGGATGAACATTAATTCTCTGTATTTGGGTAATGTCCATAGTTCGTCATCGACGATGAGTTCGAGTGCATCGGCATGTTCACGGATGTCTGCCATGATCGGCAGGACGGTGTCGTGATACGCGATGGCTTTGGTTCGTTCATCGGGTTGACGATTGGCTTTATGCCGTGCTTCGGTCATTCGCTCCACGCCTTCGAAGATAGCTCCGGAATGGTGTTCTATCTGCTTGATGATGCTGTAGTCCATGGCGTTGAGGGACGCTGTCTCGTCTGCCGAGAAGACCTGTTTGACCGCCAGGACGTTCTGCAGCAACATGGTCTGGTACCGCTTGGCGGCAGGCAGCACATGGTTGACAACGAGGTCTCCCATGACACGGCTCTCGATCTGCAGTTTCTTGACGTAGGTCTCCCATTTGACCTCACTCCTACTCCGCAGTTCCGCTTCGCTGAGCACATTGGTACAACCGAACATCTTGATGCTCTCGGGCGCCAAGTAACGGTCAATGACGAGGGGTACGGATGTCTCGCAGTCCAGCCCCCGTTTGGCGGCTTCCGCTTTCCATTCGTCCGAATAACCGTTTCCGTCAAAACGGATGGCTTTGCACGCCATGATATATTTCTTGATCACATCAAAGAGCACACGCTCTTTCGCTTCGCCGCCTTCAATACGTGCATCGACTTCCTGCTTGAAGAGCATGAGCTGTTCTGCCACAGCGGCATTAAGCGCCAACATGGCTGCACCGCAGTTGGCAGACGAACCGACAGCCCGGAACTCGAAGCGGTTACCGGTGAAAGCAAACGGCGAGGTTCTGTTGCGATCGGTGTTGTCCAATAAAATCTCCGGGATATTCGCCACACCGAGTTTCATCTCTTTCTTAGCATTGATGATGATGGCTTCTTCGGCGGACGCGTGCTCGAGTTTGTCGAGCACTTCGCTTATCTGTTTGCCTAAGAAGACGGAGATGATGGCAGGCGGTGCTTCGTTGGCACCCAGACGATGCTCGTTGGTGGCACTAACGATACTTGCTTTCAGCAGTCCGTTATGGCGTTGCACCGCCATGAGGACGTTGACGAGGAAAGTAATGAACTGCAGGTTCTGGTAGGGGTTCTTACCCGGTGCCAGAAGGTTAATACCGGTATTGGTCTCCAGCGACCAGTTGCAATGCTTACCGCTTCCGTTGACCCCTGCATAAGGTTTCTCGTGCAATAGTACACGGAAATGATGTTTCTCTGCCACCCGTTCCATGATGGACATGACGAGCAGGTTATGGTCGTTGGCAAGGTTGACATCTTCGTATATCGGTGCCATCTCGAATTGGTTCGGTGCCACCTCATTATGACGCGTACGTACAGGGATACCTGCTTTGAGAGCTTCGTATTCCAGTTCGCGCATGAAAGCAAGCACCCGTGCCGGAATCGCTCCGAAATAATGATCCTCGAGTTGCTGACTCTTGGCGCTGTTATGTCCCATGAGGGTTCGTCCGGTGAGCATGAGGTCAGGACGGGCGTTATAGAGGGCTTCATCGACCAAGAAATACTCCTGCTCCCAACCAAGGTTCGCATGCACATGCTTGACCTGTTTATCGAAATAGGCGCATACCTCCCGCGCGGCATGACAGAGAGATGCCGTAGAACGAATGAGCGGGGTTTTGTAATCGAGCGCTTCGCCCGTATAAGCCACAAAAACCGTCGGGATACAGAGCGTGTCACCGATGAGGAATACCGGACTCGAAGGGTCCCAAGCGGAGTAACCGCGTGCCTCGAATGTGTTACGGATACCTCCCGAAGGGAAGGACGAAGCGTCCGGTTCCTGTTGGTAGAGACTCTCTCCGCTGAACTCCTCGATCAGCGTACCGTTCTTAAGCGTAAAAAAGGCGTCATGTTTCTCCGCCGTACCGCCTGTGAGGGGTTGAAACCAGTGCGTGAAATGCGTTGCACCCCGATCCATCGCCCATTTGCGGATACCGATGGCGACCACTCCGGCGATGTCCCGATGGATCGTACGACCGTTATCCACATCGTCGAAGAGTTGATCCAAGACCTCCTGCGCGATATATTCCTTCATCTTCTCGCGCGTGAAGACATTTAGAGCGAAAAAGTCGCGGACTTTTTCGCTATTTGTTATTTGACATTTGCCATTGGATATTTGATGCTCTAATGCACTTTTCAACGCTTCAAACCGAACATTCGCCATACTTTTGACCTTATTTTTCGTTTTTAATCCGATTAAATTTAAAAATCGACCGCAAAATTACTACAAATATTTGGAATGTGCAAGATTTTGACGAAAAAAGTAAAAAATATTTATATTATTTTGTTTTTTTAGGCAAAATATTGTCGTTTGCACGAAAGTGCGAACGTAATTTCGGAGGGAACCCTTTGGGGCGTGCCGAAATTACAACATATAAAAAAAAGCCCCGAAGGGCTCTTTTTACTGAACGCGCTGTCCTTGCAGCGTGTAGATAGCATCGTCTTGCAGGATATAGACGTTGCCGTGACGAATGAGTTTTTGGGCTTTATTGGCAGGATTAACGATGACGTCGGAAGGGTTCGGAGTCGGGTCATCGGACTGATAGACAGCCCGTAACACGATACCGTCTTCCAACATACCTTGCTGTACTTGCCAACCGACGAAGGTAAAACCTTCGATATACGGTTCGTGCGGCACCGACCAAGTCTGCGACTCCATATAATGCAGCGATTTGTCCTGTTTGAGATAGGTGACGTTGACCAACTGATCCTCGAACTGCAGTTCGGTAGCGACGCCGACGATATTCAAGAAGTCTTTCCATACATTCGCATTTCGATAGAGGTTGATATAATCCAAGGGTACGTAGAGGATACAGGACTGCTTATTGACGTTATACACCGTATTGGCGGTAATGGACTGCGGCGTGATGGCATAGTTATGAATGGCGCGCAATGCTTTGCAGTTGTAGAACGCATCGGCATTGATGGTCGTGACGGAAGCCGGTATATACACTTCTTCCAGTGCCGTGCAGCCATCCAGCACATCGGTAGCTACCGTCGTGATGCTTTCCGGGAAGGTGAAGGACTTCAGTGCCGTACAATAAGCGAAGGAGTATCTGGCTACCAGAGTCACCGATGTCGGTATCTCCAGCCCTTTGAGGGCCGAACAGTACGCGAAGGCATAATTGCCGATCGTCTGCAGGCTTTGCGGCAAGACAACCGTATCGAGTTGGTTCATCTTATAGCACAAATAATTCGGAATGATCTCTACCTTGTCTCCGAAGGTAAAGGAGGTGATTGTCGATTTATCGCTATAGAACGGTGCATCCGTCGAAGTCTGGATGCTGCACGTAGGCGGTAACCAGGTAACCGAGGTCAAAGGATTGTCTTGGAATGCCCTATTGCTGATCGAGGTCACGGTGCTCGGAATAGTGATCGAATCCAATTTACAATAACGTAATGCGTCCACGCCTATCGACTGCAGACCTTCAGGCAAGTTAATGGACTTGAGGCTCGTGCAGTAATAGAACGCATCCGTACTGATAGTAGTCACCGTAGCCGGCAGTTCGATGGACTCCAGCGACGAACATCCTACCAGGAAACTCTGCGGAATGGTCTTTTGGGTTTTCGGCAGGTTAATGGACTTCAAATTGGTACAATACGCAAAGGCGTACGTACCCAAGGAATTCACCGAAGGCGGTAACACGATCGTATCCAACTGGCTCATCTTATAGCATATATACGACGGTACCGTCTGTACGTTCGGACCGAAAGTAAAAGAGGTTATTTTCGATTTATCGCTATAGAACGGTGCATCCGTCGAAGTCTGGATGCTGCACGTAGGCGGTAACCAGGTCACCGAAACAAGCGGATTTTCCTGGAAAGCCCTGCTGCTGATCGAGGTCACCGTACTCGGAATGGTGACCGAACTGAGGTTACAATGACGGAATGCGTCCGTACTGATGGTCTGCAAGCCTTCCGGCAGGTTAATACTGCCTAATTTTGTGCAGTAATAAAAAGCATCGGTGTTGATAGACGTAATGCTATTAGGCAAGGTCACCGACTGCAGATTCGAGCAGCCCGAAAACGCACTTGTACCGATAGTCTTCACCGGATAGGTGTAGTTGTTATACTTCACGGAATCCGGAATCGTCACGGTGATAAACGTTTTGTAGGTCGGATCGTCCGAACTCTGGTCTTTGACCACCGTAGCGGTTGTCGTGCCTAAGGAGAAATACAGATCGCCATACTTGATGATCTGATCCGCCAACAGGTTCATTGCGCAAACGAGCGCCAGTAATAAGAAAGATAGTTTTTTCATCATTTACCAATTTTGCGCTGCAAAAGTACTGCTTTTTTTTGAATTGTGCAAATAAAATCTACTTTAAATAATATTTTTAATAAATTTGCACTATCCCGCAAATTTTGCTAGCCCAAACATGCACTATCCCCAAAATATTTCAAGGCAAAATATATACTGAGCGTAAAATTGGTAGGAGCGAAAAATACTCTGAGCGTAAAATTTGCTTCATGTCCCTTTGTTGAATGACATCCAACCTAATGAACGATGTAATTGCCGACTGATAGTTGGCGCAAAGGAAGAATCTTTTGATAGTGGAAATGACGAATAAGAAATACCCTCACGTTGGGATAAGTCCTAACGTGAGGGATAAAGTGACCGCCAAATGGACGGAATAATACAAAGAAGATTGTTTTATTGGGGTTTGATTAAGCGGATGGAGCGAGGGAGATGTTGATTGTAATATCAAACGCAAGGAGCGAATTGCGGCAATGATAAATAAAGAGTCCGTCGGGGTGTTGGGTCATTGTCTCCCATTTGCCGGAGATGGTCCAGCTATTATGATGAATAATGACTTGTTTGTCCTGTGCCGGGTCGGGACTAGAGATGATTTTAATATAGTTCTCCGTTCTAGAAATATCTGTTCCTTCAAACAACGCTTCATCCCATCGGGTGATGTGTTCTTCGCCTGCAATATAGTCCATTGGAATAACATGCATTTCCAACATCACTTCTTCCTTATCTCCGAATGAAACAGCTACAGGATAAACAGAACTTATCTCTCCGTCTTTCTCATATCCCAGCCATTGCTCATAAATAGCATAGATGGAGTAACCGCCATTGCCATCTTCGCATAACGAAGCATATTTAAGTTCGCTATCCGTTTTTTTATCCTTCAAATATTCCCATTGTTCTTTGGATAGTTTACTCGGAACTAATTTGGGCTGCAATAAACGACAACCGATAGGCGGCTCTATTTCAAGTTGTGAAGAATCCTGAGGTAAGGTATTAAAATAGGCATCTTGTTCCTCTTCGCGGAGGAATTGGCCGTTATTGTCAAAATATTCTGTATGATAGATTACTCGTTTCATTCTTCTTCGGGATTATCAAGCATTACTTTTCCGTTAATATAGAATAAGACCTCATAGCCTTCATTCATGAGCGGATCAATTTCTCCTTCCGGTATGTCTTCTACCATGTAACCTGCTTCATCTTCTTCGTCTTCATACCTTGGGTATTTCAACTGGATGAAGGTAGTGTCTCTGGGAAGATCATCAACGGCATAGAGTCCATGATATTCCTCATAATAAGAATCAGCTACATGATAGAAAACATCTACGAAAAGACGACTGTGACCGTCTTTGCAAGTATATGAGCATAGTGTATCAACATTCCATCCTACTTGTGGAAGGTGTTTTTCGCGACTAACGGTCCAACCTAATTGTTGTTTAAATCCATGCTGGTCATTGATTTTCTCTGTGCTGCACGAAGAAAATGTGATTGTGAGCACTGCTGTGAGTGCAAAAGTGATTAAAGGTCTCATAGTTTATATATTTTAATCAGGGATGATTGCACCCTCTTTTAATTTTATGCCTTTTAGTTTATCACCATTTTGAGTGATTATCTCGCTAATGTTAGCTGATGGAACAGAACTCGTCTCTCGTTCAATTGGAGTGTCGGATTTCAGAGTATAGTGAACGAAGTCCCGACGATGCGGAAGCGAGGAATATGAAATGATGCCACACGCTCTACGAAGAATATCGCCAGTAAAAACAAGTATAATACCACAGAATACAGAGATGGAGAGAAATGAAATAACAAAAATGTCTTCTACATATTGAGGAGAGTGATCAATAACCATAAGAAAAATAACACCTATGAAACTTACCAGATAAATTATTAATAGAATCTTCCCAAAACGGATGCCCCAAGTCACTTGATTTTTAATAGTTGCTAAACTTTCCTGATCTATTTCCTCGTTCTTTTTGTGTATAAGAATAGTCATTAGCACGGCTATAGCATTGGCTAACGCGAATATAAAGAAGAAGTTATTGAATCTAGGCATTGCATCTATATGTGTAATAATGTTAAAATACCAACAAATGCAGAGACCTGCATAGTACAACAAATACGTCATAAAAATCACAGACGCAGCTAAAGCGAAATATCGTACAGCCATTCCGGAAGTGGAGTTTCCGGATTTTGCATAGCAAAACCATAATGCACCGGTTATAACGGCAGACACCATAAATTTATACCAAAAATAGAAAACCGGACGTTCAAAGGATAACAGATCTAACTCTCCAATAACACAGACTAATTCGCTGCATAGCATAAATAATGTCATCAATAGAACAAGTATTGACCAGCAATTTCGTTTCTGCATCTGATTCGGGAAGCGATATACCCCAAAGAAAAAGATAGCCGCACTTAGTAGTTGGATGGCGAAGAACACATGACGCGCAATTCGTACAGGCATTGAAAAGATTGTGAGGTATGCCATACTAATTGTACGCCCCATGGCAAATTCAGCCAAGAAGAAGATAGCTGCGATACTCATGCCGATTGCGGCGATGAGGGTGGTTGTTTTGAAAGATAGTTTGTTCATAATGTTATTATTTAAATTATTCTGCTTCTTTGGAAGGATCATACAATCCGATTAGAACGCAAGCGGCAATGCCGATATATAAAGTATTATAATACGGAATCATATCCCATGGTGTAGCATATCTTGACAACCAGACAAAGCTATTCAACCATGCTACATCGCTAATTATGTGGAATAATAACGCCATACACCCGAGAAGGCATAGCCCAAGTGCAATATATCGTATTGCAGCAGGCCTCCTATTAGTTACTCCATTAGAGAATGTTGCGCTTTTAGCATAGCACCACCATAATGCTGCGACATAGCCTCCATAAACGAAAATTAGGCATAGAATGTTCATACAATTCCACAAAAACGACTCTTCATGAGATCCTGTATATATATCACTAGTAAAATGCAACGTAACAATACAAAGAATGGCAATGCCAATTGTCTTGCTCCATTTATCTCGTTTCGGCAGGAAGCCCTCATAACGGAACACTCCCCAGAAGAAAACGGCGATACTTGCCCACCACGCCCATAGGCACAAACGATCCAAAGCACGCATTCGGACAGGATGCACATCAAGATTAATGTTCGTGAATGAATTAATGAATAGTACGGTTACTCCGTACCCCACCATAAGCGTCATCCCGATTGCGGCGATGAGGGTGGTTGTTTTGAAAGACAGTTTGTTCATAATGTTATTTTGTTATTTGGTTAAAGTTGTTCGTATATGGGTATATGCATAAAAAAAGCGAAAGGTAACCCTTCCGCTCTAAAAAAGTTTTAAAATTGTGAATTATTCTTTAATTATCCCTCTCTGCTTATGCTTATCGATAAGTTTATCTACTTCTTCCATAACTACACCAGCCAAAATCTCTGTACCTTCTACCAAATAATCCATATCTTCCGGCAACTGCGGAACTAAGGATTGAAACCAAACATCAAAGTAAATAATCTTCTTGTCATAATCCGGATAGCAAAGAACCTTGCCTGCATGATAGCCTTCGTTTAGATTATTACAGAGCGTTGTTGCCGCAGTTAAGTTCGCTTCGGAGTATACCAACTTTTCAGACACTCGTCGCATTCCGATTTCAATTAACGGCTTCTCCGTGCTTGCATAGCAATCCATATAGTGGTCATAGTAGTAGAACCGATAATGGTTCATGTGTGTTGTACCATTATCGAAATCGCCTATGAGATCCATCGGCTGTTTCAAGCGTAGTTGTTCATACAAAGGAATGAACTCTACTGCAGTTTTTGTATAATCGTATTGCATGATATTATAAATAAGGTAAGTTTATCTGAGACTTTAGTCTATCAACACTATCAAGCAGTTTCTCCAGGAATGTAGCTGAGTAATATTTGCCTCTTAACTTGATGAATGTCTCTCCTTCTTTTACAAATCCCTCTTCCACAGTCCATAAAGGATAATAATCGGTATCCAGTTTTTTGTCTATCCGCACAATTAAATCCATATATGACAATATCTTCTCCGTCTCGTCCCAGTAATATCTGTCATAATTCTGATAAGACTTACCTCCATTATAATGACGGAAATAAACAGATGAGTCGTTATAGTCAAACTCTGCGCTATTTCCTGCCTCATAATAAACGCGTGCGCGCTTTAAACTCTTTAAGAACTCCAATTTTTCTTCTCTTGTCATATATATTCCTTTCTTAATCTTATATATTGTTTCCATCTGTATTATTGGCTTCGCATATCAGTTCCCATAAGATTTTGTCGTTCGCTTTTGTAACTCTCTCCCAATTATAATCATAATCTTTATACCAAACAGGAAGCAAGTCTATTGGGCATGCATAACATACTTTATAACGAACGTCATAATTATGTTTTCCACGGAGAGATATAAACACTTCATCTACAAATTGTTTGCCATCGCATTTTACTATTTTAAAATCAGTTATCCGATATATATCACCATTAAAACAATCACTTCTGCGTAATATTGTTTCAAGCGATTCTGCTCCTATCTTCAATTCATGGGTGTACTGCGCAAGTTCCTTCATTGATCTGCCAAGCGTTTTTCCTAAGTCAAAATCATTTGGCGTATCAATGACGATTTTTGATAAAAAAGGATTGTAGTTACATAAACTAACTTCTATAGAATCTCTCTGAGGTTCTGACTGTCTGGAAAATAGTCCCATATATAAATATTTTTAGATTATTCCTCTTCGTTTGAGTTCAAAGTAACATTCTTTTGTGGCGGTTATGTCTGCAAGAGCATCGTGGGCATCAGAGAACTCATGACCAAAGAGTTTGCAATAGAGTTCTTGCAATGATGGCCATTTGTAGCCTCCAAAGTATGTGTTCGGATTTGGTATTGCACAGTACTTCGAGGATGTTTTCATTGTACATGTGCATGGTTTGTCCATGAGAGTATTAAAATTCATACCGATTCGACAAAGCTCTGCACCTACGATATGTTGGTCAAAATCAATGTTATGTCCTACAATATGTTCGGCTAAAGATAAATCTGTTGCGAACTCTTCTAACACATCGTTTAATGACAAGCCTTCACGTAGCGCGCGTTCAGTTGTTATTCCGTGGACGGCTACAGAATCAGCAGGGATAGAGAATCCCTCCGGTTTTATGATAACCGATTTCTTCTTTAGCACGTTGCCATCCTTATCAGCCATGATCCATGCCAATTGCACTAATCGAGGCCAGTTATATAAATCCCTAACAGGAGCCTTGTAGTTGAGAGGCTTGCCAGTTGTTTCTGTGTCAAAGAAAAGAATAGAACCTTGCAACATCTCTTGCATCTGTTGCTTTTGCAAGCGACGTTGCTCTTCCTCTTTTCGTGTTTCAGAAACTTTTCTTATAATCTCTATGTTATCACCATTTAATTTTCTGACAGCCTCTTGTCTTACGCAGGAATCCATGTCGTTTTTCAGTTCCTTTAGGGCTTCTTTATTTTCCAAGAAACAAGTGGCTATTCTTCGAGCATAAGACGAAAAATATGGTGTGTCTTCTTTGAGATAGATGCTTACATCCTTGATAGACATATGAGGCGTATTCCATAACTGCTTATAGTCGTCCTCATTTATAATATATTTCTTAAAAGGAGGGATAGCACCGCCATACCAATAATCGATATATGGTTCATAAGGAGGAAGGGAATATCCTCCCAATCTTTCATATACATCAAAATTATACCTATTAGCAGTTTTACGAACACCTGGCCTCTCAATAGGCACAACTCTCTCATCTGCTTTCAACTCAATAAATTGCTTATATTCGACATATCCTCCAAAGTCTACCACATCAATACATTGCATTCGAACTTTAGTGGGAGTTGATGAATAGTTGGGATAAAAAATAATATGTTTAATGACCCTCTGGTCAACCGTCTCCTGTGTAAGATGATCAACCCATAAATCAATAAAATCTTTATTTAGTCTATGGGTGCTCCATAGGCAATTTTGCACATTCTTTGATTTAATTGATAGCAAAAGTTTCAATTCCTCTACTGAATTATCTGGACGTATTGTCTCAATAATCTCTTTTTCTTCTGTTGTGTATATTACCTCTCTCATATCAAACTTAAGCAGATTTAATATTATCGTATGTGATTCCCAATATGTTGAATTTCTTCTTCTGTAATTCCTGATCTCCGTGCATCTCGTTCAAACATAATCCATGGTTTGTCTAGAAAAAACGGCGTGTGAGGATGATATTCATGTAATATCGCAGCATAAATATCCCTAATGTCTTCTCGAGGAATATCACTCAATGCGCGAGAGGCAAGAGCATCTATATTCTGCACACACTGGCGTATATGATTCGTCATGGAATCATTTACATTTAAGTCGGCTCTATTATTTTTTATTAAAAATTCATTTAGTGTCATAATCTCGAATCTTCGTTTATAATTTTTTAGTACATCCTACTTTTTATCGGATTTTCGGCACTCTCCGTTTCTTGTCTCTATTACTATATGACATTTTTTTGCAAAAAGTAACTTTCCTATGTGATATTTTTAGTCAACCACAATAAATCCCGCCCAATAATAGGGATTGGAATACTTGGGATGCTGACGCATACGACGTTGGGCAGTAGCTATAGCATCATGGGGATAGTTGAAAATATGTTCCGCTATCTCCGTGTCAATGGATACTGCCTTTGCTAATGTTTGTCTTCCTTTTAGGAGTGCTTCATAAAAATACTGCATAAAGACAGCCGTAGCTTCATCATCGACCTGCCATAGTGACATGACTATTGTTTGTGCCCCTGCTTGTTTGAATGCTCGTTGCAATCCCCATACACCTTCCGTAGTGACCTCACCCAATGCAGTATTACAAGCGGACAACACTACTATATCTGTGCTTGATAAGTCCAAAGTGGCAATTTCAGCGGCGGTAAGTATTCCATCTTCAGTATCTTTCGGTACAGACTTTCCTTCCCATGCGCGTGCTCCATAAGCCATGATGAGTCCGCTTCGCTGCATGGCATCGCCTTCAATGGGGCGATTGACAAATCCATGTGTAGAGAGGTGCAATATCGAAGGGCTTTTCCCGCTAAGCGACTTGAACGATGCTTCGGTACCTTGTTTTTGCGAAAGAGTCTTTACTTGGTATTGCTTGCCCGACAAAAGTAGGCTTATGTCGTTTATCTCCTGTTTGGAATAAGGCAAAGTACCTACCGCACTACGGGTTGTTGCTTGTTGCATTGTTTCGGCAGATGCCCGATAGAACAAATCACCATACAACGCAGCTGATTTATCGGGATGAAGGTTATGCTTGTTGACCAACTCGCGCGTAGATGACAGGCGAGTTAGGTTGTAGAGGTAACTAACCGTGCTCTCTTTGTCAAACGGTAACGACTCAATGGCGATTTGATTCAGCACACCGCAAGGAGCAAAATAAATATTATTTATGTCTTGACTTTCTAAATAGTTGAGAATATCAAGCCATACTAATTTGCACAATGCGTTGCCATATCCATTAACAGAATATAATTCACTCGGATCTTTTAGCACCCACAGTGTAAGATTCTTTTCTGTAGCCATAGGAATAAGTATCGGACTACTGTCCCTAGTCATAGCAACAGCGGCATACATGCGCAAAACTTTAATCTCCCCACCTTCAAATACATTGAAACGCACAAATTCGATAGCAGCATCCCCGTTACCTAATCGCTTTTGGACATCTCTCCATGTCACATTGCTTGGAGGGAGGGCGTTCTTTCTTTGTTTAGTAGTACGTAATAATAATTGTTTTGCAAAGAGCAGATAATCATAGATATCACCCATTATTGAATTATCTTCAGTATGGTATGCAGCGGAAAGGATATAGTGGAAAATAAGATCACCTTCCACCAATATGGTTAAATCAGCCCGTTCTTGTTCTGATAACACGGAATACATCTGCTCAATCATCCGCATTCTGCTCTGCAGATACGCGTTGGCAGATTTTAATACATGCGAATAATTGCCTCTTGAAAACTGGTCAACAATATAATTGTTTGCTCTTTGGTTTTCTTCATAAGTCCGATTATCGACATACAAAAAAGCATTAACCAATTTCTGCTCAAGCGAAGAAACTTGAGAGTAGACATCGAAAACTGATACCACAAAGAGCAATATGACCAGTATTCTTTTCATTCAAATAGATATTGGTTGTTCGTATCAGGAAGTTCTACCAATGGAGTTTGTGGACGTTTGACTAATTCGTTGATAGTCTTATTAAGCAGTGCGGAAAGTTGGTCAGCAACAATAGTTGAAAGATTGTCACGAAGAAGATAAAGAGCATACGTCAGAGATCCGCATTGTTTGCCATCAGAAAGACGATGCTGGCGATTACATTCATTGTCAGCACATGCGCTAATGCTTACCCATTCTATTGTGCGTTGTTCTTTGTACGGATGTTTGATGCCGTTTAGTTCAAACTTGGAATGAGCACCGCGTATTTCCGTCGGCTCTGTAATGTCACGCGTGGATGTTCCACTATGGCAAGCATCGGAAACAACTATTATTCTTCCATTTGTTCCTACTTTCTGCCGTAATTGCTTCAACCAAGCATTTAACTGATCGTCAGTAATATGGTGCTCGCCATGATAATTCGGAGTTGGTTCTTGCAATGCGTCATACGCTACCCATGCTTCGTCATAGCCATCTTTTTCATCGCCATCTAAATCCGTTATCTGCTGACCATGACCGGAGAAATGAATATATACGACATCGTTCGTTTTTGCCGTTGCAATCAATTTTATGAAAGCCTCGCCAATAGCGTGACTGGTGGCTTGCTCATTCCGCAAAGTGTCGATATTGCCCGCCTTAAAACCGTTAGCCACAAGCATAGTCTTGGCAAAGACGATATCGTTGTCTCCATGAATAACAGGCCAGCCATAGTCCACATCAGGATATGCGCCAATACCAATTATAAGCGCGCGTTTTTCTGCTTGCAGGCTAATGCAGCAGAAAAATAATCCTACTATGAACAATAGCCTTTTCATTGGCGACCTTTAATTTGATTGAGCAACTGTTGTGCTTGGTCTTTATGCGTCGAATTCATATTGATGACTTCATTGAGCAACATCCGAGAACGATAAAGTTTGTGCTGCTTAATGGCGCAGAGAGCACGCAGATAAAGCATATCCTCTTTCTCCGTCCACGCTTGCTGTTCATCGCTGGTAACAGGCTTCATCTGCCCTAATGCGTGTGCCAATATCTTGTCTGCTTGCTTATAATCGCCGCTTTGCATTAACTCACTGGCTTCCAATATGGCATTTGTGGCATCATTGCAACCTTTGAGACCGGAATAAGCCTCATTCATTTCTATATTGGCAGAAGCATAGAGGTTCGCGTTGTCGCCAATATTTGACAAGTGATTAACCTGCGGTGCAATGATTATAACGCCGATAAAACATGCTGCGATAGCTAGTGACGCACTCACTCGAAGAACACGCCGGTACAACGGTGTAATCTTTGCTGCCTTTTTATCAGCCTCTTCTTTCTCTTGTTTGATGTCCGTAATATCTTTCTTGACCATTTCACGGAAGCCACGTCTACGTATGGCAAAAATGATTTCCTTTTGTAGTTCCATTTCGTCTTGAAGTTTGGTTCTATCTTCTAATGACGTTTCGGAGCCTAAAAGTAACCCTTCAAACTCTTTTTTTTCTGCTTCTGACATTGTTCCTGCCAAATAAGCATCAATTTTATCTATACGTTCAATGGTATTCATAGTATTACAGCTTTCAAACGGTTTTCAACAATCTTTTTCAATTTGCCCATGCATTTGTTCTTCTGGGTCTTGGCACTATCAGCTCCACTATATTCTAGTTCTTCAGCAATGATAGCCCATGACTTTTTCTCCCAATAGAAAAGATTAAGCAGAGGGGCGCAAGGTCCTTCCATACTATCAACTGCTTCTTTGATGATACTCGCACGGTAATCCGGTTCGGAGACAGAAGAAATAGGAGCGGACTTAGACTTTTGGCTTTTCTCATAAGTTTCCGTCAAGCGGTTCCATTCTTCTATACATTCTTTCTCTGTATGACCTTCTTTCACATATCTATCATACGGATTTTCCACGGCATCAATCCAATTTGCTTCGTCCCACATTTGTTTTGATGTAACAGGACGCATAAAAGATTGATTGGTGAACTCATCATCCGTGTATTCATCATCAGAAGCATCGTCAATACTTGCTTCCACATCTGCATATACGATCTTCTTATTCCGTGTATGCTCGTGCGCAACCATTATTCCTACACCCATTATATAAGAGAATAGAGAAGTTGTTAGTTTCTCCTCGGTAAGTCTGTCACACTGAATATTCTCCCAGACACGAGTTAACGTATCCGAGAAAATCTCATCCAGCGTAACACTAGAAGTAATACCGAAACTCTTTTTGATAACCGCGAGAAATTTATCCATATTCTGCCTTATAAATTGGCTTATCAATGGATTGTTATTCTCACGGAAAGCCCGTAAGTATTCAGCGTCCGTGGGTATGCTTGTCAGTCTCTGTATCATATGCAGCCGTTTTCGGCTGCAAAGGTAGTAAAAAAATCTGACATAAGCAAGAAATTGAACGATAATCCGTCTAATATCTGTATTTTGAAGGGAATTCTAAAGAAAATAGCAGATACGTGTCGGCAATTAGCCGACTTAATACGAAGAAGAGGCAGAGAAGCGGGCGGGGGGATTGTCGTCAGCTAGACGACGTAATACAAAGAAGATATACAGAGAAGCGGGCGTGGGGATGCCGTCAACTAGACGACGTAATGCGAAGAAGAGAGATGGCGCGAGCGTGGGAATGTCGGCAACTAGCCGACGTAATACGAAGAAGAGCACAGGAGGGGCGCCGGCGCGGGCGGGGAGATGTCGTCAGCTAGACGACGTAATTCGAAGAAGAGATACAGAGAAGCGGATTGTCGGCAATTAGCCGACTTAATACGAAGAAGAGGCAGAGAAGCGGGCGGGGGGATTGTCGTCAGCTAGACGACGTAATACCAAGAAGAGATATACGAAAAAGAGAAGATAATATCAGCGGGCGGAGATTTCCTCTGCCATTTGATTGAGGGCGACGCACTCGGCGCGAGTGATGGTGCGTTTGTCGGGATCGTGCGTCCAGGGAGAGAGGATGAGCAGACGGCCTGCGGCTACGGCATCGAAGAGAAGGTCGGAGGGTTTGAAGTAATTGCTGAAACCGTTGTCGGAGAGGTAGATGATATAGCGATTGTCATGAAGGAGGGCATGGAGCACTTCCTGTTCATCGCGAGAGATGAAAGGCGAGACCATGACCGTGCCTTTGGAAGCGGCATCGAGACAGGCGGCTTTGTAGTCTTTGAGGGGCTGGTCGTAGCCATGTTCGGCGGCATCTTTAACCCACATACTACGCACGTGGACGGGCTTGCGGAACTGCTCCATGAGGACGCCGATATTGCCTACGGCATCGTAGGTGCGACCATTGATCTCGACGTTGTGTTGTACGCAGAAGAAGCCGGGTTTGAGGCGCTTGGTAGCGAGGCGGGCGGGGTTCATGTCGAGATAGCGGATAGCGGTGGGCAGTTGGCGATACTGCGACATGGGACGCAGGAAAGGCTTGTCAGTAAAGACCGGCGAGAGGGCATAGAAAGCATCGTTGCCTATCTGCGTGCGAAGTAAGGCGGGGTTGGTGTAATAAGCTGAGCTATCAGCCAATGAGGATACTGCAAATGAATAGGCGCGACCGAGTGTGCGGGCTGCCCGCCAAAAGCCAGTAATGACAGAAGAGATACCTTTCTTCATCGCCCGACGGACGTACAAGATCGCGTGCAGGTGGTTAGGCATGAGGCAGAAATGGAGCACTTGTACCTCGGGATAGAACTCCGGAATACGGAGAAGGCGATCAACGACCGCATTGCCGAGATCCGTGCGATTCACGAAGGCCTGCAGGGGGTCGTCGTTTGGGATGATGAGTTCGCCGAAAAGCGGCTGACGAGAGGGGACGACCATGGTGACATGATACAAACCGGCGCCTTTCCACACCGTGTCAGGTTGTTGCCATTGCCATGTATCATGATCCATACTACCGAATTTTCTCTGCCACAAGGGCGCGATTATTTTTCAAATTCTGGTGCAAAGGTACGAAAAAATCCGCACATACGCAAGAGAAAAATGCAGATTTATATGAAATGCCGTCAACTAGACGACGTAATACAAAGAAGAAAGATGGCGCGGGCGTGGGGATGTCGTCAACTAGACGACGTAATACGAAGAAGAGGAACAGGAGCGGGCGTGGGGATGTCGTCAACTAGACGACATAATACAAAGAAGAGGAACAGGAGCGGGCGTGGGGATGTCGTCAACTAGACGACGTAATACGAAGAAGAGACAGAGAACGTCTGCACCGCGAGACATCATCTAAACGGCAAAAGAAGCCCAAGGGTAGCGCAAGGGTAGCGCAAGGGTAGCCGTTTAACGCGAAAATAAACGGATGTAAAGAGGAAGTGAAGGTGGCATGAGTTTTACATGATATGAAGAGTATTTTTTTCTTTCCCCAAAATTTTTGCGGAGAGAAACGGAGCAAGTAAAAAAGAAACGCGCAGCGAAAGGATAAATAAAGCCGATCATGCTTGAAAAGATACTATAGGCATAAACGAAAAGAAAGCGGACTCCAACGGAATCCGCTTTTCTTATACACGCGTGTGTACGCGTTCCTTATTACCATTGCGTGCCGAGCATGCGGAGGTAGGATTTGTAACGCCACTGAGCGTTCTCCTGAGCGGCGGCGAAGAGCTCGTCGGCCTCTTTCGGGAACTGTTTTGCTACAGAAGCGAAACGAACCTCACCCTTGAGGTAGTCTTGGAACTTATCCCACTGCGGCTCTTTGGAGTCGAGCTGGAACGGGTTCTTGCCCTCAGCCTCGAGTTCCGGATTATAGCGCCAGAGGTGCCAGTAACCGCACTCTACGGCTTTCGCCTCTTCGGCTTGGCTCTTGCCCATACCGGCTTTCAGACCGTGGTTGATACACGGAGCGTAAGCGATGATGAGCGACGGTCCGGGATAAGCCTCCGCCTCGCGGATAGCCTTCAGCGTCTGCGCCTGGTCAGCACCCATAGCGATCTGAGCGACATAGACATATCCGTAGGTGGTAGCAATCATACCGAGGTCCTTCTTGCGTACACGCTTACCCATAGCTGCGAACTTAGCGATAGCGCCGAGCGGCGTAGCCTTGGATGCCTGACCACCGGTGTTGGAGTACACCTCGGTATCGAGCACGAGGATGTTGACATCTTCGCCGGAAGCGATGACGTGGTCGAGTCCGCCGTAACCGATATCATAGGAAGCACCGTCACCGC
>Ga0310694_10000541_pt1 | contig 48942 bp, 35 predicted proteins | sample 174DNAGHGhighgp2_FD_203884 | JGI IMG/M metagenome (GOLD analysis project Ga0310694, IMG submission 203884) | Sheep rumen microbial communities from Palmerston North, Manawatu-Wanganui, New Zealand - 1742 DNA GHGhigh gp2 (v2) (version 2) | ecosystem: Host-associated > Mammals > Digestive system... | reverse complement strand
TCTAGCTAATATAAGATTCATTGAATTAATAAAATCAATTCTTTTTTGATAAATTACTTTTAAATTATTTATTAATTCATCTGTTAATACATTTATTAATGCTTTATCAATATTTTTTAATTTTAATAATTCATTTCTTTCATTTAAAAGCTTTTTATAATTTAGAAGGCATCTATAGCATTCCTTATCTAATAATGATATTTCTAAATCTAAAAACTTTCTTCTAATACTTTTAGTTCCATCTATTAAATTTAAATCAAAAGGTGAAGACATAACTATTCTTAAATCACCAATAAATTCAGATATTTTTTTATATTGAGTATTATTTATAAAAAAACTTTTACTCTCCTTTGAAACTACAACCTTATATTTCTTTTTATCTATTATTTCAACTATTGCAAAATCTTTATTATTTTTAATGACATTAGATACATCATTATCTCTATGGCTTTTAGAAGTCGAACATAAATAAATTCCCTCTAATACTGATGTTTTACCAACTGCATTTTTTCCTTGGAAAATTACTAGGGAATTATTTGTGTCAAAGTTTACTTCATCAAATATCCTAAAATTTTTTAATTTAATATTTGTTATCATTATTCAATAATAAATTCTTGATCTAAAACTCTAATCTTATCACCAGGATAAAGCTTCTTACCTCTTCTTTGTTCTAAGGTATCATTTACATATACTTCATTTTCTGCTAAGAAATATTTAGCTTGTCCACCTGATTGAATAATGCTTTCCATTTTAAGTAGCATTTGAAGTTCTATATATTCAGTTGTAATTTTAATAGGTTTCATAAAAAATACCCGCTTTCTATATGATTATATCATATAGATGAAACGTTTTCAAATGAAATAACACAAAAATTGGCTTATTTTTTCATTTTTTTATGTTAATAGTAAGTTATTAGTATAAAATAAAAAAACGCCATAAATGGCATTTTTGATATATTTTATTTGATTTTAATAAATTATAAGTAGTATTTCATTGATTTATATATCCAATATCTAAAAATAGATTTAGGATATTTTGATTCATAATTTTTAAATTTTTTATATAATGGTAATCCATCAGATACATCATGCCATATATCAACATAGATAAAATTATATTCTTCTTTTAAATTATCTAAGTATGTAAATGCATCACAATTTATTATTTTTATTTTATCTTTATTTTTAAATTGAGGTAATAAAATATCTTTTGACATTTTTATAATATTATTGTCAATATCAATCACAGTAATTGATTTAACATTAGCTTTTAAAGATATCATATATGTATAATATAACATACCTACACCAATTACTAATACATTACCAAAGGCATCATTAATATCATTTTTCATCGTATTAATTTCATTTGGTGTAATAGACATCCATAATCTATTATTTTCAAATACTGCAGGATAATAAAATGGTTTATTAAAATAACCAATTTGTGGTAATATTTCTCCATCTATTTCTTTAAAATCATCCATGACAAATAATTCATATGAATTATATTTTTCATGCTTAAATTCCCAGCTATTATATTTTTTATTTGGAAAAATAATATTTTTATAATATTCATTATTAATATAATCTTTAACATTAAGCTCATTTAATATTTTTGTATAATCAAAATCATATTCTAAATATTCCTTTAAAAGATAGCTAAGGGCTACTTTATCTGGTATACCCTTAGCTACTTTCTTTACTTGATTTATTGTTATTTCCTTTGGGTTATTATTTAAGTAATTACTTAATTTTTCTAATAATATTTGATTCATAATTAAAATTTATAAATATCACTATACTTCTTATATAGATAATTCAAGAAATCATTAGCATTTAATGAATTATTAGTAATATTTAATATCCATTCCTTTGGTGTTAAATGATTAGCTTCTTTAAAAATATTTTCCTTCATCCAATTATTAATTGTTTTAAAATCACCTTTTAAAATACAATTATTAAAATCAATATCTTCTTTCATTTTTTGAACATACATTGCATTATATGCATTACCTAAAGCATAGCTTGGAAAATAACCAAATCCACCTGACCAATGTACATCCTGTAATACACCTTCACTATCATTTGTTGGTGTAACACCTAAATACTTAGTATATAATTCATTCCACTTATTAGGTACTTCATCTAATGAAATTTCATTATTAGATATCATACGCTCCATTTCATATCTTATAATGATATGTAATCCATATGTTACCTCATCTGCCTCAGTTCTAATTAATGATGGTTTTACAATATTAATTGCTTCATATAATTCTTGTTCAGTGATATCCTTAAATTCATCAAATATTTCAATAAATTTAGGATAAATTAAATGAGTATATTCTTTACTTCTTCCTACTACATTTTCATAAAATCTTGATACTGATTCATGCATACCATTTGTAATATAATCATTAATAAAATGGTCATGATCCTCTTCCGGTTCATTTTGCATAAATATAGCATGTCCACCTTCATGTATCACTGAATAAATATTGGATAATACATTATCCTCATAATAATGTGTTGTTACTCTTGAATCATATCTTGATATTTCAGATGTAAATGGATGTTCAGTAGTTGATAATACTCCTCTATTTAAATTAAATCCATTTAATTCTAATAAATATTTAGAAAACTGTTCTTGTTTATTAATAGATACCTTTCTATTTAAAAAATCATCTCTAATAATATGCTTAGATGATTTAATTTTATTTATTAAATCGATTAAGCCAAGCTTTAATTCATTAAAAAATTTATCTAAGTCCTCTTGTAAAACACCTTTTTCACAGTCATTTAATAAATTATCGTAAACATTTGAAAGCTTATTATCTCTTAAATTAATTTCTTCTCTTTGAATATTAATAACTTCATTAAAGCTTTCTTTAAATAAATTATAATCTTTAGCTTCCTTAGCCTTTAGCCAATTAACATATGACTTAGAATAGATTTTATTTCTTTTTAAATCAAATTCTGGTGTTATATTTTTATTTTTTAAATATGCCTCATATAATTTTTCAATTAATAATTTATCATAATAATCTAAATTATCTTTTTCTTTATATAAATCAATAACTAAATTATTAACATAATCATTATTTAATATTTTAAACAATTCGTTAGAAAAATAATTCATTGTATTATTTTCATCTTCTAATGCATCCTTTGGGGCAATTGTTTCAACATCAAAATATAAAATGTTAATAGCATGATTATATATTCTTGCCTTAGTTAAAATTTCTTTTAGTTCATCTAATTTATTATTCATCTTTTTTCTCTCTTTCTAAAACAATCATAATACATCCTTTCATATCAGGATGAAATATATCTTGAGTTACTGATACTACTCTATAACCATCTTTTGCATATTCATTTAATATTTCTTCTGGTTCTTTTTCTTTCCAAACATTTTTATACACTACTTTATATTCATACATATTTAATTACTCCTTCTGCATTAAAAAAAGCCCGATGGGCTCTTTATTAATTATCCATTCTAACTGGTAAAATTAATTCAGTTAAATTAGCATCATTATCACCACGGATAATAAATGGTCTAACCTCACCTGATAAATTTAGAGATATTTCAGTAGACATTAAGCTCTTTAATGAATCTAATAAATATCTAGAGCTAAATCCAATTGTTATAGGATTAGATGCTTCTACTGAAGTAGGTATTAATTCTTCTTTAGCATCACCTAAAGTTGAATTATTAGTTGATATTTCAATAATTCTATCTTTTTTAATTGATAATTTAATAATACTATAAGTAATTTCTTTATCCTTAGCTGTATCTCTTGGAGAAAGTAATGATACTCTTTCTACTGCAGCTGCTAATTCATCTTTATTAAACTTTAAGATAATTGGGAAATCTTGTGGAATTAATCTAGATGTTTCAGGATAATTACCATCTAATAATCTTGTTTGGAAACAAATATTTTTAAATGTAACTAACATTTTATTAACTGATAAATAGATTTTTAAATTTTCTCCATAATTATCAATTGATTTAGATAATTCATCTAATGATTTTGCAGGAATAGTAATATTAAAATCTTTATATTCTGGAATAGATAAAATCTTCTGTGATAATCTAAATGAATCTGTTGCAGTAATAATTAGCTTACCAGCTTGATGATTAAAATTAACACCTGTTAAAATTGGCTTCTTTTCAGTTTGTGCTGTTGCGAAAACTGTTTCTCTTACAATTGATTTAATTAAGTCAGCAGGTAAAACTAATGGATTATCTTGAGATATAAAATCTAATTTTGGATAATCAAGTGGATCCATAATATATAATTTATATTCTCCCCTATCTGCCTTAATAATTAAAATTTTATCCTCTGATAAATATAAGCTAACTTTTTTAGAATTAATTTTTCTAATAATATCAATAAATGATCTACCAGGAACTACTGTTTGACCAGCCTCAGTAATTTGTAATGAAGAATCATTAATTGTAACTTCAACAGAAATATCAGTATTTGATGATGTCATGAATAAATCTGTATCAGTAGCATATAATTTAATTCCTGTTAAAATTGGCATTGGTGATTTAACTGGTAAACCTCTTGAAATCGTATTTAAATTTTCAAGTAAGATTTCTCGATCGATAGTAAGATTCATAATTTCCTCCAAAAAAATTAAATAATATTTTTTAATAGTAATAATATACAATGTGTGTTTGTGGATAAGTCCTAAAAACGCCTTACATACGCGTATTATTATATCATAAGATATGTTGAAAATAAAGGTTTTATCCACATAGTATTAAACTTTTTTAAGGACTGCCTCTACTGCCATTTTTAGTTCTTCGTTAGTTTTTATATCATCAGCAATTTTATTATATCCTGACATTACTGTTGTGTGATCTCTACCATTTAGGATATTACCTATTTTTTTATAAGTTAAGTTATACCTTGTTTTTAAAATGTACATTGCTATTTGACGTGGTAATGTATATTTTGCATTTCTAGATGATCCTAAAATATCAGCTACAGTAATTGAATACATACCTGCAATAACACTTAATACGTCATCATAGCTAGCTTCTGGTGTTACAATTTTATTTTTTAATAATACATCTAATGCTTCTTTAGCTAAAGCTAATGTTAATGGAACATTAGAATACATTTCAGCATATAAGAAAATTCTATTTAATGCACCTTCAAGCTCACGTACATTATCTGTAAAATTTTCAGCTATATATTCAATAATTTCATCTGAAACCTGAATTTCTGATAATTCTTGAGCTTTTTTCTTTAAAATATTAACTCTTTGATTAAAATCAGGGTGGTTAACATCAACTACACCGCCCTTTTCAAATCTTGAGGTTAATCTATCCATGAAGCCGTTTAATTTGGCTGCTGGCTTATCTGAAGTAATTACAATTTGTTTGTTATTATTATCTAAATCATTAAATAATTTAAAAAATTGTTGTTGTGTTTGATTTTTTTCAGCTAGCATTTGAATATCATCAATTAATAAAACATCAACATTTTCATATTTTTCTTCAAAACCAGCTAAATTATTATCTCTAATTGCTCTTGTATAATCTGATAAATAATCATTAGCTTGTACATATAATATTCTACTATCGATATTTTGTTCTGTAATATAATTACCAATAGCTTGCATCAAGTGTGTTTTACCAAGACCTACTCCACCAAATATGTAAAGTGGGTTATAAACAACACCTGGGTTATCTGCAACCTTTAACGAAGTTAATACTGCCATTCTATTTGAGTCTCCAACTACAAATGATTCAAATGTGTAATTAGGATTTAAATCAGTTTTAGTTAATGGCTTGATAATAGTTGTTTTTTTATCAGGCTTTATTTCATCTTCAGCTACAAATTTAAATTTTATATTTTCTTTTGAATACTTCTTTGCTAATTCATTTATTGTTTTATAATAAATGTTATTTATATTTCTTCTAGCATATGCAGATGGAGTTAATACATATATAATTCCATTTTCATATTTAATTACTCTTTTTACTTCTCCAAAAGTTTGGTCAAATGTTCTAGGAGCTAGTTTTTCTTCTAATTCGTCTCTAACACCATTCCATATATCCTGATATTCAACCATAATCTCACCTTCAATTCTCAATTAGAATATCATAAAAAAAAGTATTTTCAAGAGAAAGTTTTCCACCTAAAAATGTGGATAACTATGATGTAAGAGGAAAAAGAAACACCTAAAAATGTGGATAACTTTGCCAAAAAAAGGCTAAAAATCAAGAAAAAACGTTTAAAATCACATATTCACATGTTGAAAACTCTGTTATTAAGTTATCCACAATTATTTAAAAAAAATAAACAAAATTTTTAGGTTTTATCAACATTTTAAAAATACGAAAAATTTTCATTTATTTTCTATGTTAAAAAAGTAATAATTTCAGTTGACAGTAACATATATTTTTGATAAAATGTAACAGCATGGTTTCTAAGGAAAGGCAGGTATTTAATCTATGAAAAGAACTTATCAACCTAATAAGCGTAAAAGAAAAGTAACTCATGGCTTCCGTGCTCGTATGGCAACAAAGAGCGGAAGAAAAGTTATAGCTGCTAGACGTAAAAAGGGCAGAAAACAATTAACTGCTTAATAATTTAATAATTAATGTTGAATGAACTAGTACGACCAGAAAAAACAATATCTTTTTGGTCGTATTTTTTTATTTCAATATGGATATTCTATGAAAAAACAATATCGCGTAAAGAAAAATCAGGAAATTGAACTGATTTTAAAAGAAAAAAAATATTGTGGAAATCAATATTTTACTGTATATAAAAAAACTAATTCAGAAACCAGCCATTTTAGATATGCGATTAGTGTAGGAAAAAAGATAGGTAACGCTGTTGTTAGAAATAAAATTAAAAGACAGGTTACTGCAATAATAGATAATCTAAATATTAATTTAAATTCTAACACAGATGTTTTTGTAATTGTAAGACCAAAGGTAAAAGAAATTGATTTTACTAAAATGAAATTACAATTAGAATATCTATTTAATAAGCAAAGGTTACTACAAGGAGACAAAAATGACTAAATTTTTATATAAGAACAGATATAAATTTGTACTTGTATTATTTTTGGGAATATTGTTGATTTCATTAACCAGCTGTAGAATGGATTCAGGATCTTGGTATTCTAAGCCATATACAACATATGCACAAGAGTGGATAGATTTATGGAATGGTGGAGCAGGATTTTGGAATACACTTTGGGGTTGGCCAATTAATATTTTATCTTTCCCTATTGCATGGTTATGCTCATCTATAGGTAAAGGCTTAGGTAATTCTTATTTCTGGGGTATATTTTTTACTACTATTATTGTAAGAACTGCTGCATGGCCAATTTATTCTAAGCAAAATGGTATGTCTTTAAAAATGCAATTAATGCAACCTGAAATTGCTAAGATTCAAAGAAAATATGCTGGAAGACAAGATCAAAGAAGTCAACAAATGATGCAACAAGAGATGATGGCTGTTTACAAGAAAAATAAAGTAAACCCAATCGGATGTGTTACAACTATGTTCTTACAGTTCCCAATATTTATGTCAATGTATGAGGTTGTTCAAAGAGTTAATGCCACAAGTACTTCTTCTGTAAATGGTGCAGTAGGCGTAACAATGGCAGGAGATTTTGCATTAAGTAATACAAAGGTATTTGGTACTTTTGAAATGACTACTTCTTTCTTTAATGCAACTGAGGTTAAAGATAAGATATTTGGTTTAGTTATTGCCTTATTATTTGGTGGTGTAACATTCTTACAACAAAAATTAGGACAAAGACCATTAAAGTATCAAAAGAAATATCGTGATGTTAAAAATCAACAACAATCTCAACAACAAGGACAAATGAAGTGGATGATGATAATTATGAATGTAATGTTTGTATTTATGTCATTATCTAGTACTTCTTTAGGTATTTATTGGTTAATTGGTGGTGTTTATCAAATAGGCCAATCACAAATTGGTAGAATGATAAATGAACACAATTATGAAAAATCACAAAAAAGAAATAATATAATAGGGTGATAACTATGCAGAAAAAAGTTGAATTTATCGCAAAGACTAAGGAAGAAGCATTAGCAATCGCAGTAGAAAAATTACATGTATCAAGTGATAAAATTTTCATTAATTATTTAGGTGAATTACCTGAAGGATTAAATTGTGAAGCAGTTGTTGATATTAATCTTGCACTTGAGGGTAAGAAATATCTTGAAGGAATTTTAAAATCAATGGGTATTGGTTATAGAATTGAAGCAAGAACTATTAATCACGAGACAGAAATTCATTATAATATCGATTCTTATGAAAATTCTTTATTAATTGGTATTAAAGGAAAGACATTAGAAGCAATTCAAATGTTATTAAGAAGCCTTATTTCTTCTTATACTAAAGATCATATTATTGTTACTTTAGATATTGGCGGATATCGTGCTAATCGTGCACGTCAATTAGAAATTTTAGCTACTAAAACTGCAAAGGAAGTTGCTAAAACTAAGGTTGAAGTAAAATTACCTCATATGAATTCATTTGAGCGTCGTGTAATTCACGAAAAATTAAGTGATTGGCATGATGTTTATACTGAATCTGAAGGTGAAGGCGAAGAAAGAGCAATCGTTATTAAACCAAAAAATAACGAAAATAAGTAATAATTTAAAGCATTTATAGATTGTTATTCAGTTTATAAATGCTTTTTAATTTTTTATATCCTATAATAGTTACTATAATAATATAAAAAATATTATTCAATATTTTCTGTTATTCACTTATTACCATATTTATGGTAAAATACACGTATGAAGCGAAAATTTAAAATTGCCCTAATAATATTAAGAAGTATTTTATTATTTATATTAATTTGGGGTGGAACAATTACCATAGTTAAAAATATTCATAAGGTAGCTTTAGTTGAAGATTTTAAATCTAAGGCAGTATATGAGGAGGATATTTCTACTGCTTCTACTAAGTTTTATAAAATTTCTTCAGATGAGGTAAATCCTACATTTAGTAAAAGCGGTAAAACAGTATATCCAGGCTATGAATCTGATATATTAGTTACAACAGAAGCTTTAGTTGGTCCTGAGGTAGTTAGAGGTACAGTAAGCTTTTTAGTTGGAGGTCATGCTGCCTATATTAATGGTAATTATGGTGATTATAAGCTTCCTTATATTTCAGCTAATACTACTTCTATTGAGGCTACAGGCCTTAATGAAGGAGAAAATTTATCAGCTATATTTAGTACTGATTATTGGATTGATGATAATACATATAAAGAGGTAATTGGACTTCGTGTAAAAATGACTGATGAGCAAAGACGTGAGGTTAATTCAGTAGCTGCATCATTAGTTGGAGATCCATATAATTTCTCTTTTGTTTTTGATACAATTAATAATTCATATTGTAGTGATATTATGTCTAAAGCATATAGAAAAGTTGGAATAAATTTAAACAAAGATGGCTTCGCTACTACTATTTTTGATTTAATATGTAGTAGTGATTGTTATATAAGCTATTATCATGTATATAAAGATGGTGTAAAGCATATTTATTATTTAGGATAGAGGTGAAAAAATGGCATATGTAGCACTTTATCGTGCATATAGACCACAAAACTTTACTGAAGTTGTTGGTCAAGAGCACATAATAAAAACTCTTCAAAATGCAATAAAATTGAATAAAGTAGCACATGCATACCTATTTTGTGGTCCTCGTGGTACAGGAAAAACTACCTTAGCTAAAATTATGGCAAAGGCTATGAACTGTGAGCATGGTCCTACACCTAATCCTTGTTGTGAATGTGAAATATGTAAAGGAATCGCTAAGGGTACTATTTCTGATGTTATTGAAATAGATGCTGCATCAAATAATGGTGCAGATGATATTAGAGCCTTAAGAGAAACTGTAAAATTTTTACCATCTGTTGGTAAATATAAAATATATATTATAGATGAGGTTCATATGCTATCTACTGCTGCCTTTAATGCTTTATTAAAGACACTTGAGGAACCTCCTAAGCATGTAATATTTATCCTAGCTACTACTGAGCCTTATAAGCTTCCAAATACTATTTTATCTAGATGTCAAAGATTTGATTTTCAATCAATTTCTATAAATGATATTTTAAAAAGATTAAGAATAGTAGCTGATGAAGAAAATATAAAAATAACTGATGAAGCATTAGTTCAAATATCTACCTCTGCTGAAGGTGGAATGAGAGATGCTTTATCTTTATTTGATCAATGTATAAGCTATAGTGTTAATGATGAAATTACATTAGATGATGTTTTAGCAGTATCTGGTAATGTTAATTATATAAAAATAATTGAATTACTTAATGCATGTAGATCAGAAAATGAAACTGATGCAATTATGATATTAAATAATATCATAAAGGAAGGTAAAGAGGTACCTAGAATAGTCAATGATACAGTATTATTTTTAAGAGATGTTCTTCTATATAAAAATAATGCAGTTATTGAAGATAAATTAATGTTTAAAAATGAATCATTTATTAATTTAGCAAATAATATATCAAGACCAATAATATATCAATGGTTAGATATATTAAATGATTCATTAAATCAAATGAGATTCTCTACTCAAAAAAGAGCATTTTTAGAATTAGCAATTTTAAAAATGAATGATATAAAGCTTAATAATGAGGCTGATATGGTAGATCGTATTGAAAGTCTTGAAAAGACTGTTAATATTTTATCTAACCAGCTTGCTAATCAACCAATTAGGCAAAATAAGAATCCAAATCATAATTATTCATTCACTCCTTCTATTCCTACTGCAGCTGATATAGAAAATATGAGACGTCAGGCAATGGAAGAGATTGAAGTGAAAAAATCAACAGAAATGATTACTTCTAATGAAAATTATGTTCAAAATAATAAGCAAGTCGAGAATATAAATGATAATTATGAAAAAGCACAAAAAATAGAACAAAATGTTATAGAAAATGTAACACCTATCAGTGTTTCACAACCACAACAAAATGTTGTATCTGAAAATAAGCCAATTTTTGAATTATATCCTGACGAAGTAAATATTTCTGATATTGAAAATATAATTAATAAAGCATCTAAATCTAAAAAGGAAGCTTTAATGAATGTTTGGAATCAAATATCTGAGGATTATTCAAATGTAGTTGTTATTCAAATGCTAGTAAGAGGAAAAATTGTTGCAGTATCTGAAGATTCATTTATAGCAGAATTACAGGATTTGAGTTTTTGTAATAGAGTTATGGCTTATGAAAACTATCAAAGAATTATTGAAGTATTTAATGATGTTGGGGTTAGCATAAAGGATTATATTTGTGTGCCTGCTAATATATGGCAACAAATAATTAAGGATTATAAATCAAAATATAACAAGGTTTCTAATCCACAGCCAAAGCTTAATGATATAAGAATTGGTGTAAAAAGAAGAATAGTTCCTACAACTGAAACAAAAGTAGAAACTAATGAAGATAAATTGAAAACATTGTTTGAAGAAAATACATTAAAAATTATGGAGGAATAAAAAAATGAATCAACAACAAATGATGAAATTAAGAAAAATGCAAAAGCAAATGCAAGAGGCTCAAGAAAAGCTAGAGGCTACAGTATTCACTGGTACAGCTGGTGGAGGAGTAGTAGTTGCTGAAGTTAAAGGTAGCCACGAAGTAGTATCAATTAAAATTGATCCAGAGGCTGCAGCTGATGATCTTGAAATGGTTCAAGATATGATTGTTTTAGCTATCAATGATGCTGTAAAGAAAATTGATGAAGAAAGCCAAAAGCTATTAGGTGGCTTCGGCGGAGGAATGGGATTATTCTAATATGAATAAATATCCAAAAGCTTTAGAAAATCTTATTGATTGTTATGCTAAGCTACCTTCTGTAGGTAAAAAAACTGCTGAAAGATATGCATTATATACTCTATTCAGTATGGATGATGCTGATATAACTGATTTTACTAATGCTTTAATAAGCTTAAAACAAGATATTCATATATGTCCATCGTGTGGAAATATTACAGAGTCATCACTTTGTAGTATTTGTAGTGATAATACGAGAAATAAACGACAAATTATTGTAATTGAATCTGTAAAAGACCTATTAACAATCGAAAAAGTTAATGAATTTAGAGGAATTTATCATGTTTTAAATGGTGCAATTAATTTCTCTAAAGGAATTGGAATTGATGATTTAAATATTGATTCACTTGTTGAAAAGGTTAAAAATAATGAGGTAGATGAGCTTATTTTAGCAACAAATGCAACAATTGAAGGCGAAACTACAGCAAGATATATCAAAGAATTACTTAATTCCTATGATATAAAAATAACTAGGATAGCCCATGGATTACCAGTTGGTGGTGATCTTTCATATGCAGATGAAATGACAGTTTTAAAGGCATTTGAAGGAAGAAGAGAATATTAATGATAGCTCATTTTAAAGGTATTGATATAGACGGTAATGTAACAAAATTTGATAGTGCTTGTGAATATGAAAATGGAATATATAAATTTGTGGATTTATCTACTGAAAATACCATAATTTATATTCAAATAGAGGCTTCGACTATAACAATTACTAGAAAAGGTGATACTAATATGGAATTGTTTTTAGTTCGTAATGAAAAAACATCTGGTTATTACAAAAATAATCTTGGTTTAGAATTTGAATTTAGTGTTTTAACTGATGATTTATCAATAAATAGTGATAGAATTTATGCTTCTTACTCTTTATTTATTGAAAATGATATGGTTAATAGTCAAAAAATGTGGATATTGTTTAATTAAATACTTGAAAAATATCTATATTTTAAGTAAAATATAATAGCATTTTATTTTTGGAGGATAAACATGGAAAATTATTCTGAGTTATCATTATTAGAAGTAGCTGTAAAAATTTTAGAGGAGAAGAATGCTCCAATTAACATTTATGATTTAATTGCTGAAGTATTAAATCGTAAAGGCTTAACAGATGATGAAAATAAAACTTTAACTGCTAAATTATATGTTGATATAACTACAAGTTCAAAGTTTGTATATATGGGTGATTCAAATTGGGATCTAAAAATCAATCAATCTTTAGACGAATTCGATAAAGATGGTTCTGATTTCAACTCTAAGGAAGATTATGTTGAGGATGAAGAAGAAACATTAGACGAAGATGAAGAATTAGACAATCTAGATGATGAAGATGAAGACGATGATCGTGAAGATGAGGATCTAGACGAAGAAGACGACGAAGATGAAGAAGAAGACGATGATCGTGAAGATGAGGAAGATGACCTTGAAGATGATGATCTAGATGATGAAGACGATCTAGACGATGATGATTTCAAGGAAGATAAATATAACAAATACATGGATGACTATGAAGACATGTATGAGGATAACTAATAATCCATTTTTTCCCATAATTATTAGATAAAATTACAGAAATTTAAGAGTATACTAAAGATGTCTTATAGAAAAGATAAAATTTACTCCCTATTATAATATCTTTTTCATAAGCAAACTTATAACTCTTTCAATTGTATAAAGAACAGCCGGCAGTGGTTGTTCTTTATCATTTTATAGGGTATAATTTAAAAAAGGAGGCTTTTATGTATAAAATTGCAATAGTAGAGGATGAAATTAATTTATCCGCTTTAACTAAAAAGTATTTAGAAAAAGAAGGATATGAAGTAACTACTTTTTCTACTGGTGAAGAAGCCAAAGAAAACCTAACTAATGGATTTGATTTGTGGATATTAGATATAATGCTACCAGGAGATATTTCTGGCTATGATTTAATAAAAATGATTAAGGACAATAATCAAAAAACACCTGTAATATTTACAAGTGCAAGAGTTGAGGAATTTGATAGAATTACAGGTCTTGGTATGGGTAGCGATGATTATTTATCTAAACCATTTTCTAATCGTGAATTAGTGCTAAGAGTGAAAAATATATTAGCTAGAGTATACTCTAACAATTATGAGAAAAAATCAAATACTGAGGATTTTAATGGCTATACAATAGATTACGATAAGAGAATAGTTATGGAAAATGGTGTTAATATTAATTTAACATCTAAAGAATATGATTTATTATTATTCTTATTAAAAAATAAAACCAAAGCATTTTCTAGAGATCAAATACTAGATAATGTTTGGGGTAGTGATTATTTTGGTAGTGATCGTGTTGTTGATGATTTAATGAGAAGATTACGTCAAAAGATGCCTAATCTATCTGTAGAAACAATCTATGGATTTGGATATAGATTATTAGTATGAAAAAATTAGATATTTCAAGTCAGCTTGTTATTCTTATATTTGCAATATTATTATTTGCATCATGTGCCTTTTCAATTACCACTATAGCATTTGCTAGTGATATAGCTGAAAAAGAAACATTCAATCGTTTATCTACTTACGTTTTGTTAGTAAATAGTAAAACAGGAGAACAAAAACCAACTAATTTTGATATGAATATTGGTTATTTTATAAAAACTGAAACAATAAATTACCAACATTTATCAAAAATGGAAAATACTTTGACTGTAGAAGATATTGAAAATGCAGCTAATGCCATTAAAAATAATAATAATACTAATAATATAGAATATATTGGACATGCACAAATAAAAATAAATAATGAAAAAATCAATTTTGCTGCATATACTAATGATAATATGCAAACATATACAATAGTTTTTACAGATAATGCATATTCTAAAAGAATGATATATGATATTGTAATTAAGATTAATAGCTTATTCTTAATAATAATGCTAATCGCGATTGTTGTTATATATTTATGGAGTAATAGAATTGGAAGAAGATTAAGAAAGATTCAAAAGCATATTCTTTCTTTACCTAAAAATAATTATGAATCAACATATTTAGATTCTTATGAGGATGAGGTAGGAGATTTATCTAGATCTGTAGAGGAAATGAGAAGTGAAATATGTGAAAATGAAAAAACAAAACAAGAGATGCTTCATAATTTAAGTCATGATTTTAAAACTCCAATTGCTGTTATTAAAACATATGCAGAGGCTATTCAAGATGGTGTAGAGGATACTAATGTATCAGCTACTAAAATTATTGAACAGGCAGAATTATTAAAAAAGAAGGTAAATAGATTAATTCAATATAATCGATTAGAATATTTTAATACTGATAAAGAATTTGAAGATATTAAAATGGCTGAAATAATCAATGATATTGTAGTTAATTATAAGCATCAATTAGATAATATAACATTTAATGTTGATTTAGATGAGAATGTTTATTTTAAAGGTTTTAGCGAGAATTGGTATACAGTTGTTGATAATATTATAGATAACGCTAAAAGGTATGCTAAAACCGAAATTAAAGTGGTTTTAAGAGAAAATAGATTAAGAATATATAATGATGGAGATCATATAGATCAAAAATTTATTGATAGTGTATTTAAACCATACGAAAAGGGTAGTAATGGTCAATTTGGTCTTGGCATGTCTATTGTTCAAAAAACAGTTGATTATTTTGGTATGAATTTACATGTCGTAAATGAAGAAGTAGGTGTATCATTTATAATAGATGATAAGATAGTGGAGAAATAATTTATGGATATTAATATTGAAAAAGATGTAAATAAAATTAATGATATGGGTGATTTTTTTAAAGCATTATCTGATCCAACTAGATTAAAAATTGTTTTGACTATATCTAATGGTGAAATATGTGTAAATGATATTGCAGCAAAAATTGGTATGACAAAATCTGCAGTATCACATCAGCTAGCTTATTTAAAGAATCTAAGATTGATTAAGAGTAGGAAAGATGGAAAAGAAGTATTTTATTCATTAGATGATGATCATGTTAATATATTAATAAAATCAGCATGGGAGCATGTAACAGAATAGAATTATAAAAAGGATTGAGATACAAATTTTCTCAATCCTTTTTTGATGTAAAGAAAAAGCCCAACTTATGTTGAGCTTAAATCTTTATTAATTAAATTAGTTGTAAGATACGATTGTAGCAGTATCGATGCCAACTGATTTACCTGTATTTGTAGATGAGAATTTAATTGACTTACATGCAGTAGCACATACAAATTCATAAGTTGTTGCACCATCTAGAGATTTGAATGTGAAATCACCAATTACTTTGCCTGCAGGAGTTGTTCCAATAACAGTGTCAATAACATTTCCAGAAGCATCTAAGAAATCAATTTGTAAATAATCAGAAGCATTACCTGAACCAGAAGTACCACCAGTTAAACTTAAAGTAATAGTATTAGAAGCTTCAGTTAATGTATAAGTTACTGATTCTTTTGCAATCTTTACTAGTTTAACTTTTGTTGCACCAGCTGTAGGTTCAATTTCAAATGATTCAACCTTTGCAGCACTATATGTCCATGCTGTAGGCTTTTCGTCAGTACTAATACCATAGTTTTCAACACCTGTACCACGAGCACTGTAGTTTTCAGTTGTTGCTGTTAATTCTGCAACAGTAATTGTTATAGTCTTAGTTGTAGATCCAGCTGTTAGAGCAGCATATACTGTACCTGCTGCAGCAAATGGATCAGTTACTTCATTTGCTAATGTATCTGAAGAATAATATTTAACAGTAATATCTTTTGTTACATCTACTGATGTTGTATCTGCATAAGTAGTAGAAGCAGTAGCACCAGTCTTGAATGTAGCTACAGCTGTACCAACAGCAACTTTAGCTGTATCAACGACTTTAATAGTTGTACCTGTAATTTGATAATAATTTACAGTATATGAACCATATACAGTAGTATCTTTTGCATAAACTCTTACAGTGTATTCACCAGTTGTAGTGAATTCTGTAACTTCTGTATCACCTGAATATAATTTAACAGTATAATCTTCAGCTGTTAAATCAATAGTTACACCTTTTTCTGCAGTAACTTCAATATTATTAGCATTAAATGCAGCTCCACCTTCGTAGAATTTCTTTGTAGCGTTAGTTGAATCAACATTTACAGCTGTAATAACAGCATCTTTATCTTCAACTACGATTGGGTAAGAAACTTCTTTACCATCATATGCAACAGTAACTGTATATGTACCTACAGTTTTAATTTCACCTGTAACTGTTTCATTAGAAGCATTTTTAACAGTAAATGTTAAGTCATCAGCAGCAACAGTTCTTTCGATACCATAGTTGTTTGCTGCAACTGCAGTACCAGCAATACTAGCTGTATTGAATACAGAATCTTTAATATCAAATTGTGTTGAAGTAGGAGTGAAACTGAATGTATCAGTTGCTACTACATCTGATTCATTAACTGAAGCAGCAAAGTTAACAGCATAAACTACAGAACCGTTGCTTGATGAATTAATAGTATATGTTTTATTAGCTTCTACATCAAATGTTAATGCATATAAATTAGAAGAAGCCCAATCTGTAGCACCAGAAATAACTTCATCAGTACCTTGCTTAACAACAATCTTTCTATCAGCACCATTTACTGTTGCTAAAATAGTAATTTTTCCTGAAGCAGCAGGAGTGACAGTCATATAACCATATTTTGCATGGATTGAGATTCTATAATTATAAGTAACATTCTCTAATGTTTTTCCAGTTGAGTCATTTTGGAATTTAACTTGTGAATTAGATGATTGAGCAACAAGACCAACCTTTAATGCCTTTGTCTCAAATAATGTATAAGTACCATCTGGGAATGTATATTCATTATCGTATGTTGAAGCAAGTTCACTTGCAGACCAATTAACATTAAATTTATATTGTGGTGCAGTTACATTAATATCAAATTTAGCATTGCATCCATCGTATTCAACTTTAACTGTATATTTACCAGTATCTGTAAGATTATTTGCAATATCAAATGTATTATTAGAAGGATCAGTAACTGTAACTTTATAATCAGCAGCAGCAACTGTCTTAGTATCAGAGTTTGAATCAGTAGCAGTTACTATCATACCAGATAAATCAATCTTATTTCCGATTTCAATATCTTTAGCAACAGCATCAGAATTGATTGTAATCTTAAATGTCTTAGCTATTTCTGTCCAACCAGCATAAATAGTTGTTGGTTCAGTAATTTCAGCATCAAAATCAAATGCTGTTGTACAACCTGCATCTTTAAACCAACCAGCAAATACATATTTAGAGTATTCATCTTCAGCCTTAGTAGGATCAGTAGTAGGTTGTGTTGCTTTTCCACCTGCAGTTACAGTTTGAGCTGTAACATCTGAACCACCATTTGTATTGAATGTTACTGTGAATTCTAATGGTGTAGCAGTCCAACCAGCATAAATAACTGTGGCTGCAGAAATTGCTGTATTGAAATCAAATGCTTGTGTACAAGCTTCATCCTTGAACCAACCAGCAAATGTATATGAATTTGTAGCATCATTTGCTTTAGTAGGATCAGTAGTAGGTTGTTTAGCTTTTTCACCAGCTAATACAGTTTGAGCTGTAACATCTGAACCACCCTTAGTATTAAATGATACAGTAAATTTACCTTGTGTATCCCATTTTGCATATACTATAGTATTTGAATCAATATTTGAACTAAAGTCAAATGCTGTTGTACAAGCTGCATCCTTAAACCAACCAGCAAATGTATATTTAGCAGTTGCATCTTCAGCTTTAGTAGGATCTCCAGGTTTTGTTACCTTTGTACCCTTATTAATTTCTACAGGTGCAATAGAAGAACCACCATTAGTATTAAAAGTAACTGTTACTTTTTCAACTGCTGGAGTAGTTTCACCAGTGTTTGAAGTATCACCGGTATTTGTTGTAACATCACCAGTGCTTGTAGTTGCAGGAGTATTATTTCCACATGCAGCTAAACTAAATGCTGCAGAAGCAAGTAATACGCCTAAGAATATTTTTCTTTTCTTCATCTTTTCTTTCTCCTTAATCTTTTCTTTCTATTTGTCATTATGAAAATAACAATCTACGCTCATTATATCATTATTTTCTTACATAGTAAAGCGTTTTCTCGTGTGACTAATAGCAAATATTTTTTTTTAACAATTAAAATTGTTATATTTTTTGACAATAAAAAAACCACGCTTTTCGCGTGGCTTAATTTAATTATTCAATTACAATGTTATCGATTGTAAATGATCTCTTATTTCCAATATTTGTAAATAGTTTTAAACCATTTATTGATTGAACATTAAAATCTAATATAGTAGCAGTGTTATCTCCAATTAATAAAGTAGCTGTATTATTATCGTAGTTAATAGTAAGTGAAATATTATATGATTTATTGCCACTAAAAGAGCTAGTACTAATAATCACTTCAGTACTGCCATCTAATGTATATGCCATTTTTTTGCTATCAGAAGCCATTCTAATAGATAATACCTCATTACTATTATTATCTAAAAATCTTACCATATTCCATTTTGTTCCAATTTCATTTCCAAATGTTATTGTAAAACTATAAGAGTGAGTACTTGTTGAATAAATATTTGTTGAATCAAACATTTTAAATCCAACGGTTGTTTTATCATTTGAATTGTCAGTTACTGTTATTTGACCATTATTTTCTTTTACAGTATTAGTAGTTGATAATTCAACAATTCTTTCTGTTGAAGTAATAGCTTTTCCTGCTGAATCTAAGTCATATTCTAATACTTGACCATAAAGTCCTGGAATAGTTGGAACTGATTCTGAATATACTGCAGTAATAGTTGTATCAACATATGCCTCATTTTGCTCAATAAAATTCTTTGAATAATCGATAACAGTATTTAATCCAGCACCAGCAACAGTAGGAATATAATCCTTAACTTCATCTGAATGCATCATTAAATCTACTTTAGTGATATTATTAACACTATCGTAATAGAATTGATTTACATTTGTATCAAATGATGAATAATCATTTATTTGATCAGCCATACAGTTATTTGCAACAGGATAAGTACGCTTATCTACATAATTGATATTTAATCCTGTTACTGAAGAATTTCCAACAATAGTATTTTTATATAGCTTTATTACACCACCATTATTAGTGAATGTATTTTTGGTATTATCAAAATAACATCCTTCTATAAATGCATAAGCGTTAGACTCAATCTGCATATTAGTTCCAGTTGATTCTTTATAATAGCAGTTATAAATATGAAAGTTTGTATTTCTTGTAAATGGTAATCTTGAACCACATTTATTATAGAAATTATGATGGAATGTTACATTATATTGATAGCTAGAAGAGCTAGAACCAATTAATGCAGTTTTATGTGTTCCATTATATCTACAATAAGAAATAGTTAAATCATGTGCTGATTTTAAATCAGTAGATCCATCACCATCAGTTTTGTCATTTTCATAACATACATCCCAGTTGTTTACTCCACTATTAAATGTACAATCATGAATCCAATAATCACTGTATAATGTTACATCCTTATTAGAACCCTGAATACCAATTGCATCTTCGGTATATGCACTAAATTCAATATTTTTAACCTCTATAGAATTACATTGATTGAAGCAAAAGCCCCATTGGAAGATTTTAGCATCATCACCAATACCTTCAATAGTAATATTATTACCATTTCTAACATCTAATTCATTATAATATGAATCATATTCTTGTCTTCCGTTAGATACTTCAATATCCTTTAAAATATTATTTGTTAATCCGTCTAAATGTGTAATACCTAAAGCTTCATCATCACTCATAGAATTAATTCCATATTTAATAATATCAGCTTCTGAAATTTTATAATAATTTGATGATCTTAAGGCACCAGGATTTTTTAACTCATTTTCAGTTGTTTCTTCCCAATTTACTTCCTTAAATGTTTCATCTAGGTTAGCTTGTCTATCAGAAGTATTTCCTTTACCATGAGTCTTATTATTCCATTGTTGAGTTTGAATTTCACCAATAATTCTAACATCTAAAGCCTCATTAGAATTAGTTGCTGCTTTCACAATATCAACTAAACCAGTATGCTCTTGTCCGTTAACAGTAGCAGTTACTGTATTTTTATTAGAATCAGTAACATATACAACAATAGCATTATCTTTTAATGTACCATCGTTTTTGTATGCACCTACACCATTTGTATTATTAAAATGGGCATAACCTGATCTATCATCTTTTGAAACTGTTATATCTGATACTTCAGAATTAATACCATTATCTACCTTTATTTTATAATTTCCAGCAGAAAGACCAATAATATCAGCTCTAGCAACTCCATTATTAGATCTTATTAATTCTTTATCGATAGAAGTCCATGTTGTACCATTATCCTTTGAATAAGATACAGATGTATCATTTAAATTATTATTGTTTAAATTAAATGTAACATATGCTCCTTCAGTATATCCAACTTTGTTCAAAATAACTTTGTAATTATTAGTATTTGCATTGGAAGAATTATTATCTTCTATGTTTGTAGTAGGTGTTGTATTTTCAGTTATTGAATTAGTTTCTATTGATTTACTTGTTTCTAATATAGAAGAAGTATTAGAACTATTTGTATCACATGCAGTTAATGCAGTTGCTAATAACAATCCTGTTAATAATAATCCATTTGATAATTTATTTTTTTTCATTACAACCTCCTATGCTATTACTATTACATAGAATTCCATTGAAGAACCTGCAGATGTTATTGCATAGCTACCTGCTTCAATATTTTCAAATGTATATGATACGATGTTAGAAGCACCAGTTCCTGTAGTTGCAGTAGTTGCAGTGGCAATTTTACCACTTTCATTGTATAGTGCTGCATATCTATTACTTCCACCAGCATAATATACTGTGATATTTGATGTAGAATTAGTAGTAAATTGAATAGATATTTGTGAATAGTTTCCAGCTCCAGCAAAGGATACATATTTTGTAATTGCTGTATTTTCAATCGTAGTATTACAAGTTTTAACTTCAGAAGCTTTTCCACTTTTAACTGTTAATGTAACTCCATTAGATGTAATATTTGATTCAAAAACTCCTGTTTCAAAATCATTTAATGTTAAAACTGTATTGTTACCTTTTTCTATCCAATTAGCGTATAATTTTTGATTTGAACTAAATGTTGTAGAAGTAGTAACTTTAGTAGTAAGATTTGATTCTAAATACCAACCATCGAATTTATAACCATTCTTTGTAGGAGTAGGCAATGTAGCAATAGATGAATCCTTAGCAATTTTTATATCACTTATAGAAGAACCTTCATTTGAATTAAATGAAATTGTAATTTCTTCAGCCCATTTAGCATATAGTGTTAAATCACTTGTAATAGGTGTTGATGAATCAAATTTTGTATTTAATTTATCATCTGTATACCATCCATCAAAAATATAACCTGATTTAGTAGGTTCAACATAGGAAATAGTTTTTCCACTTCTTACTGTTTGTGATCCAACAGTAGAACCACCATTAGTTTCAAATGTAACAGTATATTCAGTTGTGTCAACATTATCAAAAATAATATTTGTAAATACTCCAGCACCAGCATTTGCTTTTACAAATTCAGGAACATCTAAAACATCATTTAAAATACTAACATCACTCTTTTTATTTGTTGAATCATAATAGAACAAATCTTTATCAACGTCAAAGTTAGTATAATCAGTACTACCATTAGGTTTGCATAATCCATCTAATTTTTGTGTTCTTGTATTAACTATAGTTGCTGGATTTACTGTTGTAGTTACTCCATTTTTTACAGAAGATGAAGTTGAAATAGGTGAACACTTATCAAAATAATCCTGATATGATTTTATTACAGTATACAAATAATCTTTGTCATCTATTGTTACTTTTTGTGGACTACTACAGCTTTCAAAATAATTAGCTTCACTTAAAACAAAAGCGTTAGCTCTAATATCTTGACATGTAGAACAATTGTAATAGTAATTGTTATAGAAATGCATATTTGCTTGACGACCAAGTGGTAATCTAGAGCCTACATTGTTATAGAAATTATGATGGAATGTTACATTCATTGTATAATTGCTGTTGCTTCCACCAACAAGACCTGTCTTTTTACAATTATTAAATACATTATAAGAAGAAGTAATATTTTTACAGAATTTAAAATCTGTTGCACCATCACCATAATGTTTGTCTTGTTCATAAGTGAAGTCCCAATTATTTTTTCCTCTATTAAATGTACAATTATGAATCCAATAATTTCCATAATTCATATCTGAGTTACTTCCACCTTGGAATGAGCATGCATCTTCAGGATAATCAGTAAATGTTAAATTTTTAATTTCTATTGAATTACATTTACTCCAAGTGAAACCCCATTGGAATATTTCTGCATCATCGCCGATTCCTTCAATAGTAATATTTGATTGTCCGCTTATACTGCAATTATTCCATGCAGTATCAAATTCTCCACTACTATATGATACTTTTGAATCTAAACCATTTAATTCAGTAATGCCCTTTGCTTCATCATTGCTATATGAATTCCAATCATTATCAATAATTTCAGATGCTTTATATCCAGTTTTAGTGCCACCTAAAGAGTTTGATTGTTCAGTAATTAAATCAGCTGTTTGTGGAGTAGAAGTATAATTTACTTCATTAAATTGACATGTTTTAATAGAGCCAATTACTCTTATACAAAGTGGATTAGAATGTGAAGCTTTTAAAATATTAACTAATCCAGTTTTGCCATTATATGTAATTGTATTTTTATTTTCATCAGTTACATAAATTACATCAGCACCATTTTTTAATGAACCATCTTTGTTATAAGCACCAATACCTTCAGTTCTATTCCAATAAGCATATCCTGATCTATCAGCTTCAGTTACATAAATATTATTAATTGTCTCAATTTGAGCATTTGCTTCAATTTTAACACTATATGTATCAGCAACAAGTCCCACTATATCAATTATAATAGTTGAATTATTGATTCTAATTAGATTTGAATTGATAGTAGTATAATCTGCACTAGAAGAAGGTTTATAAGAAACTATATAACCATCAACAGTTACACCTTGAATTGCGCTTAATTCAATATGAATTCCTTCTCTATATCCAATACATTCATTAATTTGAATGTTTGAGCTTGAAGAAGAATTAGCATTATATTTAGCATAAATTTTAGTATTTTCTGTTATTACTGTACTAAAATTAAATAATTCTGTACATGCTTCATTAGAATACCAATTATCAAATGAATAATTAGCTTTATAAGGAGCTTCTGGTGAAGTAATTGTAGCACCATTATTTACCTTTTTTCTTAATGTTGTTATTTCATTACTTCCATCATAGAAATATACATTATATTGTATAACTAAAGGAGTCGAATTATATTTAGCATATAATGTAATATTATCAGTTATCGTATCTTTAGTGAAATCATATTCTTCAGTAAGTGATGAATCCTTATACCATCCAGCAAATGAATAACTATAATTACCATCAGATGCTTTTGATGGTTCAGTAGGTTCAGTTATTTTAGAACCATATTCAACATTTTCTAAATCTGAAATAGAAGAACCACTATTAGTATTGAATTTAACAGTATATTTATTTAGTATTTCATCCCATTTTGCATATAACTTTATGTTACTAGTTATTGGCTTTGATTCATCAAATCTACTTGTTAATGATTCATTCGTATACCAACCTTCAAAGTTATATGATGCTTTATTTGTAGATGATTTAACAGGATTATTAGGTAAAGTAATAGTTTCACCTTCATAAACTGTCATAGTTGATACTTTAGAACCACCATTTGTTTCAAATTCAATTGTATATTTATGTGTTATAGTCCAACCAGCATAAATAGTTGTTGCTTCAGTAATTTCAGCATTGAAATCAAATGCTTGTGTACAAGCTGCATCTTTAAACCAACCGGCAAAAGTATATTTAGCAGTTGTATCTTCAGTTTTAGTAGGATCAGTAGCAGGTTGTTTTGCTTTTCCACCTGCAGTTACAGTTTGAGCTGTAACATTTGAACCACCATTAGTATTGAATGTTACTGTAAATTCTAATGGTGTAGCAGTCCAACCAGCATAAATAACTGTGGCTGCAGAAATTGCTGTATTGAAATCAAATGCTTGTGTACAAGCTTCATCCTTGAACCAACCAGCAAATGTATATGAATTTGTAGCATCATTTGCTTTAGTAGGATCAGTAGTAGGTTGTTTAGCTTTTTCACCAGCTAATACAGTTTGAGCTGTAACATCTGAACCACCCTTAGTATTAAATGATACAGTAAATTTACCTTGTGTATCCCATTTTGCATATACTATAGTATTTGAATCAATATTTGAACTAAAGTCAAATGCTGTTGTACAAGCTGCATCCTTAAACCAACCAGCAAATGTATATTTAGCAGTTGCATCTTCAGCTTTAGTAGGATCTCCAGGTTTTGTTACCTTTGTACCCTTATTAATTTCTACAGGTGCAATAGAAGAACCACCATTAGTATTAAAAGTAACTGTTACTTTTTCAACTGCTGGAGTAGTTTCACCAGTGTTTGAAGTATCACCGGTATTTGTAGTAATATTTTCAGGTGTTGTATTAGAATGAGTTTCTTCAGTTTTTACCTCACTTGTGTTATTTGTTTGAGAATTTGTATTAACACTGCAAGATGCAGTTGTAATTGCTATAAATCCCATAAAAAATATTAAAGATAAGTGCTTGATTTTCATATTTTTCCTCCTATTTTTGGAAACGCTATCACTATTATAATTAAACAAATAATTGTTGTAAAGCAATATTTTGTTATTCTTCTAAAATATGATAAAATAAATATATATTGTGCATATATTAGAATAGAGGCGATAAAAATGTTTAAAAAACTTAAAAGAACAAAGGTATTTAGAGATCCACTTTATGGATATATTCAAGTTGATTATAAGATTATAAGTGACTTAATAGATTCTAGGGAGGTTCAAAGACTTAGACGAATTAGACAATTATCTGGAGTATCAATGGTATTCCAAACTGCAGAGCACACAAGATTTACACATTCATTAGGGGTTTATCAAATGGCAAATCTTGTATTACAAAATGTTGATGGCATCGAGGTGCTAGATGAATATCAACAATTAGTTTTTTTATGTGCTGCCCTACTACATGATATAGGTCATGGTCCATATTCACACGCATTTGAAAGTGTAATGCAGGTTAGTCATGAGGATATGACTGTAAAAATTATTTTAAGTCCTACAACTGAAGTGAATAAAATATTATCAATTAATGAAAATCTACCTATAGATGTTGCCTCTGTTATATCACATGATAATAGATTCCCATTAATTGAAGCATTAGTATCAAGCCAATTAGATGTTGATAGAATGGATTATTTATCAAGAGATGCTTATTTCACAGGTGCCGCATATGGTCATATTGATTATTATAGAATATTAAGAAGTATGAAAATAGTAAATAACAAGGTATGCGTTAGAGCGTCAGGAGTACATTCTATCGAATCATATTTAATGTCTAGATATCATATGTATTTCCAGGTATATTATCATCCTGTTGCTAGAAGCTATGAAACAATACTTGAAAATATATATAAAAGAGTTAATGATTTAGTAAAAGAAGGAAAAACAATAGACGCCCCTATTGAAACATTTTTAAACGTAATTAATAATAATTCAGATGTAGAATCATATATTGATTTAGATGATGCATATGTAAATGGCTTTGTTAAGCAATTTACAAAATCAAGCGATGAAATATTGCAAAAGCTTGCATTATGCTTTATAAATAGACATTTATATAAGTATATTGATTTAGCTGATGATCCTGATCCTGAAGAAATAGAAGCAATTAAAAACAAATATGATAAATCTGTTAAAAAATATTTTTATTTAGAATCTAGGGTTGAAGGAGTAGTATACTCTGTTCATAGAAGAGGAAGCTTAAATGACATTAGAGTAGTATTACCTAATGGAAAGATTAAAACATTAGAGCAATATTCACCTATCGTTAAGAGTTTAACTATCTCTAGTGCTAAAACAGTAGATAGAATATATTATTTAGAGGATTAATATGGGAAGTATTATCGTAGTTGAAGGATTACATGATGAAATTAATATTAAATCAGTTTATCCTTCTGCTGTATGTGTAATTACTAACGGCAGTGCTGTTAGTGAAGATACAATTAAATTATTAAAAGAATTAGCAAAAACAAATGAAATTATTATATTCACTGATCCGGATTCACCTGGTGAAAGAATAAGAAATATAGTAAGTGAGGCAATACCTAATTCATGCCATGCTTTTTTGAAAAACTACGAATGTAGAAGTAAAAATGGCAAGAAGGTAGGTATAGAGCATGCCCCAAAAGAAGCAATTATAGAAGCATTAGGAAATATTTATAAGCCAACTAATTTACCTGATACAATATCAAATAACGAATTATTTGAATTAGGATTAAATGGAAGTAATGAATCAAAGATATTAAGAGATAAAATATCTGATCATTTAAATATAGGTAAGCCTAATGCTAAAACATTTTTAAAAAGAGTTAATTTATTGCAATTAACTAAAAAGGATTTAGAGGAATTATTATGCAAGCTAAAATAGGAAATAAAGCATTTGTAGATAAAACATTAAATGAAAATAATTTATATGCAAAAAAGAAATTTGGTCAAAATTTCTTAACTGATCAAAATATATTATCAAATATTGTTGATGCATCAAATGCAAATAAAGATACATTAGTAATTGAAATAGGTCCAGGTCTTGGTGCATTAACTGAAAGATTATGTGAGAGAGCCGGCTTCGTTTTAGCTTACGAAATAGATTCTGACCTACTACCAGTTCTTGATAAGAATTTAAGTGAATTTGATAATTACGAGATTATCAATAAGGATATATTAGAAGTAGATATAAATGAAGATATTAACAAATATAAAAAAGATTTTAAAAATGTTATTTTAGTTGCAAATCTTCCATATTATATAACTACTCCAATAATTTTAGGCTTATTATCTAAGACTACATTAATTAAAAAATATGTAATGATGATGCAAGTAGAGGTTGCAGATAGAATTTGTGGTAAGCCTAAAACAAAGGATTATAATGCATTATCAATCGCGGTAGGATATAGAGCTAAGGCTACTAAGTGCTTTAATGTACCAAGAACAGTGTTTATACCTGAGCCTAATGTAGATAGTGCTGTCATATCATTAGACTTATATGATGTACCACCATTTAAGGCAAATGATGAGGAATTATTTTTTAAACTAATTAGAGAAGCATTTAGTCAAAGAAGAAAGACATTGATTAATAATTTATCTAATGTCTATTCAAAAGAATTAATTAATAAAATGTTAGTAGATTTTAATATTAAACAAAGTGTTAGATCTGAAGAATTAAGTATCGAGGATTTTGTAAAAATTAGTGATTATATTTTAAATAATAGGAATGATTAATATGATAATAGAAAAAGCATACGCTAAAATAAATTTAGCTTTAGAGGTAATGGATATAAAGGATGGATATCATTTAGTTAATAATTTAATGATACCAATTGATTTATACGATGAGATATCTTTTGAAAAATCTAATAATATTGAATTAGTTAATAATGAGTTTCTAGATAATATAATTTTAAAAGCAGCAAATATGTTTATAGATAAATATAAAATTAATTCCGGAGTTAAAATGGTGCTAAAGAAAAATATACCAAGTGCTGCAGGCTTAGCTGGTGGATCTAGTGATGCCGCAGCAACACTTCGCGGATTGAATAGATTATTTGGTAATATAGCTACTAAAGAAGAGCTATTAGAAATGGGAGCTATGCTTGGAAGTGACGTACCATTTTTCATTGATATGAAGCTAGCTTTATGTGTAGGTAGGGGAGAAATAGTATTACCTTATGATATTTCATATGAACCTTTTAATATATTATTAATAAAACCAGAAACCGGCTTATCAACAAAAGAGGTATATAAAGCATATAAATATAATGGAGATGATAAAAAGGAAAAGATAGATAATATTATAAACGCATTAAAATATTGTGATATTTTTTCCTTGAAGCAGAATATATTTAATGATTTAACTAGAGTAGCTTTATCATTAAATAATCAACTAGAAAATATTTATAATGACTTAAAAACAAAAACAGATATTTATTTAAGTGGAAGTGGACCAACAATGTTTATTATTAATCCAACAGATACAATAAAAAATTATTGTAAGAAAGCATATCCTACATGCTTTGTAAAAGAATGCAAAGTACTATAAATGTAAGAAATAATACACTTATTTTTTAGAAAATAGATGTTTGTATTATTTGTGTCTATTTTTGTGTTTTGGCCTATTAATTTTATTGACACTATATAAATTATTTATTATAATAAAGCATAAAGCGTTTACATAGGAGGACGACTATGAAGGGAATAAAAAAATTAAGCTTTATAGCACTAAGCTTAGCCTTTGTTGTAGGTATGGCTTCGTGTGCTGGCGGAGATAGTTCAGGAACATCAGGATCAGGGTCTGGTACTGGTAGTAATACAACTCCAGCTGAAACAAACACTGGAGATACACCAACTACTGATACAAACACTGGAGGTGGAGGTACACCAACAACACCAACTCCAGGTGATGATGACGATGATGAAGAAATTGTTATTGGTCCAGATGGAATTCCTGTTTGTGGTAATTTAGAGCAATTAGAGGCAGAAATTGGAGAATTATCTACAATGGAAATGCCTTCAAATTATGGCAAAGTTTATATTAATGAAGAAAATAAATTATCATTAGAGTTAACAAATTTATCTGTATATGATACATATGCAAGAACAACATTCTACCTAGGCGAATCATATAATGATGAGGGATTAGTTGTAATTGCGTCATTCAGATATTTAGATGAAAACGGAGTGCCTGTTAAAACTAAATCAGGTGCACAAAAAATAACTATAGCTAAAGTATCAAGCTATATTGTAGATACTTCAGCTGTTGATACAAATACACTTGGTGGTTACACTGTAGGAATAAGCTTTAGATATGGTGGAACAGTTAAAACTTCATCATACAGAATTTCAGTAAAATCATCTGAATTTGAAACAACAGCAAATTTAGATTATTGTGCTGGATTTAAGATTGGCTATAAGGAAGAAGTAAATTCTAACATTAGAAAATTAACTAATGATGGTAGAATACTAACTACATATCAACAAAGAAATAACACAAATAATTTCACTTTAAATATTAGTGATTTAAAGGCTCAAATTGTTAGAAAGAAAGTAAATTCTATTGGTAGCCAAGCTGAAACATCTTTCATTGATTATGATTTATCAACATGTACTAACGACACTGTTCAAAAGAAAATATCTAGTGCTGATGGTAAATTTATCTTAGATTATTCTGAAGTTAACACTGGTGTTACTGGTAGCTATAAGATGAAAGTTACTTATGATGCTGGTGAAATTGAAGTAAGTGGTAGAAAGGTACAAAATACAGTTTCTGCATTTATTGTAGTTGATGTAATTTCTCCAGTTATCGAACTTACAGAAGATGAATCAAGCTTCACAATGGAAGCATCTATGGGTCTTCCTGATTTAAGTAATTATACAGCAACAGTTGTAAGACAATATTTAAATGGTGAAACTTTAGCTAAGAGAGCTTCAAATATTGCTGTTTCTCTTGATAATTTTACAATTGAAGGATTAATTGGATATAAGAAGAGTAGTCAAACAGCAACATTTAAATTAAAAGAACTTACTGAAGATGGTCAAGAATTAAAATTCCAGCTTCCTGTAAATGTAACAGAATCTACTAAATATAATATTCAATTATGTGATGATATTTCAACAGGTACAGGTACTACATCTACATCAAGTGGTAAGTTATATTATAATGATGTAACATTAAACTCAGTTGTTAAATTTAAAGACGGAGTAGATGCTACTAACATTGGTGATAAGTCAAGAGATTGTACTGATGATGGAATGATATTCAAGGGCTTTGCTAAGGTTAAAGGTACTGCATATGTTGAATTTACAATTGATAAACCTGCAACATTAATATTATATGTAGGTTCAAATGGTGACGATGAAAGAGAATTTGCATTCTATAACATGGCAGATGATTCAGAAGTTTATAGAGCATATACAGTTTCTGGAAGAACAAAGCAATATCCAAATAGACATGTAGTTGAAATTACACAAGCAGGTACATATAAGCTTGTTGCTATTGGATCTGATATTACATTCCATGGATATGTATTAGGAACAAAAAAGTAGGAGGTAGATAGATATGAAAAAGAGAAAAATATTAACTGCTTTTGCTTTTGCATCTTTAGCTACCTTAACATTAGCTTCATGTAATGGCGTTAAAAATGAATATGATGCTAAAAAAATATTAATGGCTGAAGCCTTAAGTTCTTTAGCAGAAGATAAAATCCAAAATATAACAATTGATTTAGTTTCTGAAGGAAACAAAGATATATATGTATCTCCTACTGGAACTAAAGATGGTGATGGTTCAAAGGCTAATCCATACGATTTTGTAACAGCGACTACTAAGGTAACTCCTGGAACAAATATTAAAATGGCTGCAGGAACATATACATTAAATCAACGTGTTCCAATTGGTAAACAAGATAATCTAGCAACTGCCCAAGAAGTAATATATAATGGTGCTCCAGGACAATTTGTTACAGTACAACCAGAAAATAAAGGCGATAGAGTAATTTTTGATTTCTCAGAAATGAGTTTTGCTGATAGTAATAGAGGTCTTCAAGTTTATGGTGATTATTGGTATTTCTATGGATTAGAAGTTACAGGTGCTGGTGATAATGGTATGTATATTGCTGGTAACCATAATATCGTAGATCAATGTATGTTCTATAACAATAGAGATACAGGTTTACAAATTGGTCGTGGTGGATCTTCTCAAGCAACACTAGATCAATGGCCAGGTTACAACCTAGTAAGAAACTGTACATCATTTGCAAATTATGATGATCAAACATTAGGTGAAAATGCCGATGGTTTTGCTGCAAAGCTTACAGTTGGTCATATGAATATCTTTGATGGCTGTATAGCCTTTAGAAATTCTGATGATGGTTGGGATTTATATGCTAAGCAAGATTCTGGAAATATTGGTACAGTTATTCTTTATAACTGCGTATCATTCGAAAATGGTTTCTTACCATATATAGCTCAAGATGTTTTTGCAACAGATACTCAAAACCCAGGTAGAGGATATGATACTCAAAATGGTGATGGTATCGGATTTAAATTAGGTGGTTCAACAATGACAGGTGATGTTGTGGTTGAGAACTGCTTAGCATTTAATAATAAATATCATGGTGTGAGTGATAACTCAAATCCAGGATTCATTTCTGTAAAGAATTTTACAGCATATAATAACTGCGCTGGTGTAGGATTAGATGGTAAGGTGACAGATACAAGAGGTATATCTTATGCAACTAATAAATCAAATAATATTGACTTAGCTAGAACAGTTGCATCATACAATGACTTCTATGGTGTATTATCTTACGTAAATAACCAAGAAAAATATAAGGCAGAAGGCGATAATTTATATAATGCAGATGCCTATAGAGGAAGTACAGCTTATAGTATTTTCCAAACAACATATGAATTTGGAGAAAAATATAAAGCATATACAGATGTAAAAGATGGTTCAAGCTATCATACTGAATATGTTGATGCTCCATTTGATGGTGGTGCTGATTTTGATAATATTTCTGATGCAGATTTTAAGGATTTAAATCCAATTAATGCGATTTGTGCATCAAGAGATAAAGACTTATTATATGCATTAGGTAAATCAATAGATGATGCATATAGAAATACAGATGGTTCAGTTAACATGCATGATAAGATGGCATTAGCTGATAATTCATCTTTAAAGACATTTGCTGATGGAGAAGCAGTAGGTGCTACATTAAATAAATCTTCAATTAGTGAATATACTCATCCTGATTATTTCTCATTTGAAACTGCTAATCCAAATATGACAAGCGATATGGAAAGAGTATTATCTGCATATATGGCATTAAATCCAATTACAAATCAAAATTCTACATTCCAAGATTTTAATATTACTAATCTAATTAATGGTTGTGAAATTAAATGGGAATCTAGTAATACTGATGTAATTCAAATTACAAATGATGAAACTGTATCAAAATCAATGTCAGTTGAATCAATTGCACATATTTTAGTTCCTGAACAGAAGACTACAGTACAATTAACAGCGACTATTAGATATGCGACAGCAACTGTTAAGAAAACATTTGATATTGATGTTTATCCAAGAAATCAATATCTTGGTGAATTAAAATCAACAAGTACTGATGTAATTAGAGTTCAAATTTATAGTACATATTATGCTCCTAGAGTTTATCCAATTGATGCATCTTCAATTAATAATAATGAATTTGATGATTCACTATACACTCTAGAATACAAATATGAATTTGCAGCAGATGGTAATTCTAAGTTCTACGAAGTTGATGATATTTATACATCTGTTCCTGGCTTATATAGAATTACAGCAATTGCAACATCAACAAAAGACGCTACTCAAGTTTCTAAATATACATTTAAGGTATATGTAGTAGATCCTGATTGTTCAATTGATTTCATTAATCAAGAAAGCAAGATTATCTTAAGTGCTGATGGATTTGCTATTTCTGGTAACTTATCTAATGTTGAGGGTTATGTTAAGGCATTTACTTCTACAACAGATTTAGGTGATTTAACAGCTGAACAAATTGCAACTCATGATGATGTTCAAACATATCAAGTTCAAACTGATACAATTGTTGCTCAATTTAATGCTAATAATAACGCAACAACTGATACTGCATATTACATTTACTACACTGTAGTTAACGATAACTTATCTAATATTAAGGAAGCAACAGCATACAAAGCAGAAGTTAAGACTAAAGAAGTTTCTAGCGAACAAGAATTTATGAAGTTAGCTAGAACAGGTTCTCCTGATTCAGGTAACTATTCTAATACATTAACTATTTTCTACTTAAGTAAGAATTTAGACTTTACAGGTATTGCTTGGGATGTATCAACAACAGCTGATGCATTTAATGGATTATTCAATGGTAATAACCATACAATTTCTCATATTCATTATGAAGGTAAGCCTTCAACTGCTAACTATGTAAATATCTTCTATCAAGTAAAGAATGGTTCTATTATGAACGTTACATTTGATGATATTAAGTTAAAGTGTCAAGATTCTTCTAATGGTAAGAGAATGGGTATTATCGGTGCAATGCAAGGTGGATTCCTTCAAAATGTTAGAATTACTAATTCTTCATTCGTTGGATACGAATCTGTAGGTGGATTAGTTGGACAAATTACAGGTGGAGATAACTTCATTAGTAGATGTTCATTAGTTAACCCAATTGAATTCTTTACTCCAACAACAGATACAACATTCCAAAGTGATGTTCAATATTACGAATTTAAGTATCAAGAAAATGATGATACATATAATTACGTAAAGATTGATTTAACAGCTGAGACTTCAAAATATAAAGCTGGTGGAACTATTCCAACTGGTGATAAAGCAACTGATAAGATTTATATCTTACCTAATAATTACACAATTACATCTAAGAATAAGTATCAAGCTGGTTTAGTTGGTAATGCTCAAATTGCTGATAGCGCAACATATTTGAACTTATCAATGTCTAACTGTTTAGTTACTGCAACAATCGGTGATGGTAATGATACAGGTGGTAATACAGGTGGTATCTTAGGTCGTTGTAAGAATGATAGCGATAAATATACAGTTGAATTAAGCTATAACTACTTCAATGGTAATATAATTTCATTAGGATTATATGGTGCTGGTATCTTAGGTGACTTAGACAATGGCTTGGGTAGAATTATTGTTCATAACAATATGGCAATAGTAACATTCGTTTATAAAGGTCAATGGTTAAATGTTGAATTTAGATATGATAACGCAATTGAAGTATGTAAGCAATTTGGAAATTCTGAACCATTATCAGAACTTCAAAAATATGCACACAAGAATTTAAATCCAATCATTGGTCGTGCTACATCAAGTGATGCTAAGTTATATGACGGTTCTAAGAATAACATTGGTAACTGGTCAGAATACTATAGTAAGCTTTCTGTATCTTATTCAATTTATTTCAATATGAGCTCATATGATGAAGAAACTGAAGATTCTTTTATATTCGTTCCAAATGCTCGTACATTCTCTGTAACATTAGGATTCGATATGGAAAATATTTGGATCTTCGATGAAACAACTGGTCAACCAAAATTAAGATAATAAGTTATTATGGCCTATAGGTTTAGGTTTAACCTATAGGTCTTTTTCTATGTCTAAAGCCAAAACGTATGATATATTACATTTTTTATAAAACGTTTAAAAAAAAGATAAAAATGTTATTAAAATGTGCATGCAAAAACTTGTAAAAACGCTTTCTTTGTGTTATTATGATGGCAGTTATGTTTTTAAATTCGGACAATAACAAAAGGAGATTAAAAGAAATGAAAAAGAAGAATTTATTTTTAGGTGTATTACTTGCATCTACAGCATTCAGCCTAGCTGCTTGTGGAAATAATACTCCTGCAACTACATCAAATACTGGTGATGTTATTACAAATACTGGTGATACTACAAACACTGGTGAAACTACTCCTGCAGTAGAAAAAGTAACAGTTACTTTTAATACTAATGGTGGTTCTGCAGTATCATCTGTTGAAATTAATAAGGGAGAAAAGGTTACAAAACCAGCTACTGATCCTACAAAGACTGCAACTGCAGATGAAAAGTATACATTTGGTGGTTGGTATAAGGATGCTGGCTGTTCAGAAGCATTCGACTTCAATGCAACAATTAATTCAAATACAACAGTTTACGCTAAGTGGAATGTTGAAGGAAAAGTTTCTGTTGCCTTCAATACAGCTGGTGGTTCAACAGTAGATGTACAATATGTATTTGCTGGTGAAAAGATTACTGCACCTGCTACAAATCCAACTAAAGCTGCAACTGCACAATATACATATACATTTGGTGGTTGGTATAAGGATGCAGAATATACAGAAGAATTTGATTTTACAGCACCTATAACTGCTGAAACAGTTGTTTATGCAAAATGGGATGCAACAGTAAATAAATATAATATTACATTTAATACAAATGGAGCAGCAAGACTTCAACCTATAAATGATGTAGAATATGGAACTAAAGTTGCAGCACCTGAAACTCCAACACCTAGAGAAGTTGATGGTAAAGAAATAATTTTTGGTGGCTGGTATAAGGATAAAGAATTAACAGAAGAATTCTATTTTGGTTCTCCTGTTACAGGCGATTTAACTCTATATGCGAAGTGGATTGAAATCGATGAAGGAGCATATCAAGGTTATACAAAAATTGCAAATATTCAAGATTTTATGGATTTCCGTAATGATTCAGCAATTTCAAAGAATGTTGTTCTATTAGACGATATAGATTTAGAAGGCATTGCGTTAGAAGGAACAAAAGTTATATATTCTGGACAATTTGATGGTTTAGGACATTCAATTAAAAATGCTTCTTATACTGATAACGCAGCAGAAAAATCAGGTGTTCTTACTAAAGAATTACGTGACGGTGCAAAAGTTTCTAATGTTAGATTTGTAAACTGTATTGCTCAAAAAGCTCAAGAGACTATTGGTATGGTAACAGGTCTATTAAATGGTACAGTAGAAGTATCAAAAGTTGAATTTAATGGCTGTATGCTTGGCGCAAATAATTATGCTGGATTTATTGGTGGTAGAATTGATGCAGCTGGAGTTAATTTAACAATTTCTGAAATTACAGCAAAGAACGGATGTAAAGTAACAGTTACCAATTATGGTGGAACACTAATTGGAGATATTGATAAAACTTCTGCAACAGATAGAGCAGTAGTTAATATTTCAGATTGCGATTTAGATATTCAACTTGCCGGCTCAAATGCAAATGGTGGTTTCTTATCTGGTCGTATGAGACAATATACAGATTTAACTATTTCAAATGTTTTAATTAGAAATTCAGAATTACCTTCAGCTACTGGTCTTGTATGTGGTGGTGGAGATAATAATGCAGGCAATTCAACAGTAACAGTTAATAATTTATATATTATGAATTCTAATGCTGCTAAACTTCAATCATGCGCATTACAAACTGGTTCAAATCCTGTCACAACATTTAAAATTACATATACAAATTGTTATATGGCATCAGATGCTTTAGCAAAAATTACTGATAATGTTGTTAATAGTGTTACATATTTACAATCTGTTGATAAGACAACAACAGATGTTGATTGGTTAAAGAACACATTACAATTAGATTTCACAGACACAGGAACTTGGACAACTGAGGCATTAGATGCTACAGCATATAGATTAAAAGAATCTTCAACAAATGTTAAGAGTCCAGATGCAACTATCGAAAAATTAAAAGGAACAACTGCAAATGCTCAAGTTCGTTTTGAACAAGGCACAGATTTCACTACAGCTGGTTTATCTATAACAGGTATTTATTCAGATGGAGTTAACTTAGTAATTAAAGAAAATGTTGATTATGTTGTTGATTCTTCAGAATTTAATAAGGATGTTCCAGGAAAGTATACAATCACTGTTAAATCAATCGAAAACGAAGAGAAGATTTATACTTATGAAGTTGAAGTTGTTGAATTGTTATCATTTGAGGTTGATACTCAATTCGCAAAGATTACATATGTTCCTGGCGAAAAATCTGAATATGATTCTAAAACAGGTAAATATAAAAATCTATTTGTTTATGGAAATTGGTCAGATGGTAAGAGATTATTATTTGATAGATATACATCAAATGCTGCGGAGATTTCAGTTGCAGAGGCTGGAGTTAAGGATTTAGTAGTTTCTGTACCTGGATTTGATGATCAAATCGTAAAGATTACTGTAATTGATACAAAACCAGTTATAGTTGACAACTTCGTTTATATAAATGTAGATGCGTCTGCAGAATTAGATGTAGTTGGTCAAAAGATTAATGGTGTTGAAACATTTAATACTGTTCATGAAGCAGTTGATTATCTTGCTGCATTAAAGCTTGATGCTAAAGTTAATAAAGTTATTTATGTTGCTGATGGTATTTACACTGAAAAAGTAACAATTCCTGCATCACTAACTAATTTAAAGATCGTTGGTGAATCTAGAGAAAATACAAGAATTGAATATGATGCAGTTGAAGATACTTATAATCCAGTATCTGGAAAAGCATATACAATGGACTGTGCTACATTACATGTTAATGCAGAAGGCTTTGGTCTAGAAAATATTACAATTAATAATACATTTGATTATATTACTAACCATAATAAATATGGTAATCCACAAGGCTTTGCATTAACAATTGCTGCTGATGGTGCAGTTATTGATAATGTTACTTTATATGGTAATCAAGATACATTATTCTTCAAAAAAGGTCGTGTATATATTAAAGACTCTTTAATTATGGGTAATATCGACTTCATCTTTGGAGAAAATGATGGTATTGCATTCTTTGATGATTGTACAATTAAAGCAATTAATAAATCTACAAAACAAGAAACTAATAATGGTTATGTAACTGCAATGAAGGGTGATGGAACAAAACATCCAACATATGGTTATGTATTCAATAATTGTACATTTACAGATGATGGTACACTTGGTGATGGTTCAATGTCTTTAGGTAGACCTTGGGGCGCTGGAGCTTCTGTTGCTATGATTAATTGTTCATTTACAGCTGCATATTCTACATTAGCATATGATGGTTCTGCTAAATCTCGTTGGTTTAATATGAGCGGTAATTCACCTGTTGATGCTCATTTCTGCGAATATGGTTCAACTGGTGATGGAGCTATCACTACAGCAGTAGCTGGTGGTTCTGTATTATCTGAAACTGAAGCTGAAAACTATACTGCTGCAAATACATTTGCTAAAACAAATGGTGGAGTAACTTGGAGCGCTGTATTTGATTATACAACAGCATATAATACTTTAGTTGCAACAAAGAATAAAGTAGCTGCAACAGGCATTATGATAATTGAAGCTGGTGAAAAGGTAACAGGCGATACTTATACTATATTCTTTGAGGATTCTGTTGCAGTAGATATCGTTCCAACTGAATGGAATGCTGAAGATAAAGCAGTAGAGGTTTCAATCGAAGATGAAAGTATTGTTTCTTATGAAAATGGTAAGTTTAATGGATTAGCGATTGGCCAAACTACAGTTACATTAACTTGTGGTACTGCTACAAGAACTATTACTCTAAATGTAGAACAAGCTGTTCAATATGAAGTAACATTTGTTACAACTGGTTCAGCTGTTGAAACACAATATATTTTTAGAAATAAGAAGGCAACAATGCCAACAACAGCTAAGGAAGGTGCTGTATTCAAAGGTTGGTATAAAGACGCTGAATATTCAGAAGAGTTTGATTTCGATACACCTATAACTTCTGAAACAACAATTTATGCAAGATTTGTTAATTGGGAAGATATGTATAAAGAAAATATCGTTGTATACTTTAATGGTACAGAAGGCGATGGAATAGATACATTCGAATATGCACAAGCAGGTTCAAGTGCTAATACAAATGCAAATAATGCAACATATTGTGGTATTGTTGTTGATGGAAAATTAGCTGCAAGAGCTCATGCTGAAAAACCAAGTGAAGATGCTCAATTTAATACTGGTGTAACAATGAGTTTTGCAGTTGAAAAATATGCGACTATTACATTAACAGCTAGAAATTTAAATGGTTCATCATTTACATTTAAATTAGGTGATGAGGAAGTTACTCCTACAGTTTCAACTGATGGTTTAACATTTGTTTATGAAACAACAAAAGCTGGTGTATTCCATGTTATTAATGGCGCCAAGAATGCATATCTTTCTTCATTATCAGTAACTTATCCTGAAATAATTAGCAAGACAACTCAAATTACATTTGGTACAGATGGAAATTATAAGGATATGACATGTCTAGATCAATCAGCTGCTGCATATAAAGAAGTTAAAGATCCACATACTCAAATGACTGGTCAATTAGTATTCTATGTTGTCCCAGGATCTACAATACTAATTTCAGGAAACTGGGGAATTGATTTTACTATCAATGACGGAGAAAGAATCCAAAATACAAATGCTGGTGGATCATATAACGGAACAAGCTATGAATATGTTTCTACAACTGGCGGAAAGATTGTTCTTAAAGCAGGTGACACTGGTAAAAACTACTTAACTTCAATCAAAATTGTTGCTCCTTCTAAAATGTCAACAAGTACAACAATTAATTTTGGTACTAATGGAAATTGGGAAACTGCAATAGATGGATTCAAGGCTACAGGCGGTAAAAATCATAATGATGGTAAATCTTGCCAATTCTCTAATGGTAAGATTACATTGTCATTAGAAAAGGATGCAAAGATTACAATTGTTGGTAATTGGGCTGTAGATTATACAATCAATAAAACTACAGTTGTTCAATCAAAAGAAGTTACAGGAAACACTGAAGATGAAGCAAATTTAAATTATGTATATAATGCAACAGCAGGCGATGTTGTAATTGAAATTGGAAATACATCTAAGTGCTATTTCTATACAATTAAGGTTGAAATGGAATAATCATTTTTAACAAACAAAGGGTAGAGTCTTCGGACTCTCCTTTTTTCTTTTCCATTATTTCCCATTATTTACAATTATTTCTAACTTGATTATATAAAATACATTAAGTATAATAACAAGCAGGTGATTATATTATGGAAAAAAGAATTAAGGCTTTTTTAAAAGACAATAATATAAATATTAATAAGCCTATTGTAGTTGCAGTATCTGGTGGTGCTGACTCAATAGCTCTTTTAAACATACTTTATAATCTTAAATATAATGTTATTATGGCTCATGTTAATCATCATATGAGAGAACAATCAGAAATAGAAGAAAAGGCTATGATTGATCTTGCAAAAAAATTGAATATTCCATACGAAATATTAGAATACCATTATGATGGTAATGATAATTTTCATAATGCAAGCCATAATGCTAGATATAAATTCTTTAGATCAGTTTGCGATAAATATAACACTAATTTAATTGCTACTGCTCATCATTTAGATGATCAAGCTGAAACTATATTAATGAAAATATTAGAAGGCTCTAATTTATATGGCTATGGTGGTATATCAATTGTAAATGATGATGGTAATTATAAAATAATTAGACCATTACTTTGTGTGTCTAAATTAGATTTATATAATTATTGCAATTTATATGATTTAAAATATTATGAAGATTCATCTAATCATGAGGATCATTATTTAAGAAATCGTTTAAGACATCATATAATACCTCAGTTAAAAAATGAAAGTGGAGATTTCTATACTAAAATATTAGAATATTCTATTCAATTAAAAGAAGCTTTTGATTACATTCGTAATGAATCTAAGATATTTCTAGATAAATTTGATAATAAGATAAAATTGGACGAATTTAGTACTTTAGATAAGGCTTTAAAGAAGGATATCATTTCTTTATTATTGGAAAGATATAACATTAGAAAAAATAATGATATTATCTATAGCATTTATAATTTCTTGCAGGATACTAATGGTACTAAATCTCTTATTTTAGCTTCTAATTATAAATTTATTAGATCATATGATTATGCATATATAGCTACAAATGAAAAACAAATAATAAAAGAAATAACATTAAATGTTGGTGAATCTATTATTTACAATAATAAATATAGATTTACTCTTACAAAAAATATTGGAGTAAATGGTGTAAAATACCTTAAATTGTGCTATAATAAATTGTCGTTTCCAATTCACATAAGACCTAGAAAAAATGGAGATGAAATAGAAACTTTAGTTGGTTCTAAGAAACTAAGTAGAGTATTTATTGATTCGAAAGTTTCAAGTGAAATAAGGAATGGAATACCTATTGTTACTGATGATAATGGTAATATATTATGGGTATATGATTATATTAAATCTAAATTTGTATTTTCCCAAAGGGATGAATCAGATTTATATTTAGTATGTGAGGAGCTTTAATTATGTCAAAGTTAGATAATGATATTTTAAAAGTATGCATTTCAGAAAAAGAATTAGATGAAATGATTACTAAAATAGCAAATCAAATTAATAAGGATTTTGATGGTAAAAATCCATTATTTATAGGAGTATTAAAGGGAGCTATTCCATTTATGACTGACCTAATGAAAAAAATAACAATTCCATGTACAATGGATTATATTAAGGTTAGTTCATATTCAGGAACAAAATCTACTGGTAATATAATTATTAAGGGAGATTTTCCTGATATAATAGGAAGAAATGTAGTAATTATTGAAGATATTCTAGATACAGGTAGAACTTTAAACAAGGTTTTAGAATTAATGAGAACTGAAGGAGCTCAAAGTGTTACATTATGTGTATTATTAAATAAGCCAGATGGAAGAGTTGTTCCAATTGAAGCAGATTATGTAGGTGGATTGGTACCTAATGAATTTGTTGTTGGATATGGACTTGATTATGATGAAAAATATAGAAATCTTCCATATATCGGAGTATTAAAGGAAGAAGTTTATAAGAATAACTAGGAGGGATAAAATGCAGGACGATAAGAAACAGCCAAAAAAGCCTAAATTTGATTGGCTTTTTATAGTAGTTATTATTGCAGCAATTATTGGTATTTATTTCTTAATCCAAAATTTAACTGCAACTAGATATACAACTATTGATTATGCAACATTACAAGAGCATATTACTGCAGGAGATATAGAACAGGGAGCTAAGCTTTCAGCAACACCTATTGCTGATAATGAAGCTTTAGGATTATATGCATTAACAGGAACATATAAGAGTGGTACAGCTACTGTAACATTTAGAGTAGTAATTAAAGAAAATCAATTAGATACTTTAATGTCAGATGCATATAAATTTAAAATTACTATTACACCACTACAAACAAATGTATGGTTATCATTATTAATTTCATTATTGCCATCAGTAATTATATTAGTTGTATTAATATTAATTATGAGAAGCTTAATGAAAAGCCAAGGTGGTGCAGGTGGAGCATTTGATTTTGCTAAATCAACTGCCAAGCTAAGCCGTAGTAAAACAGTAACATTTAATGATGTTGCAGGTTGTGATGAAGAAAAAGAGGAATTAATTGAAATCATTGATTTCTTAAAGAATCCTCGTAAATATAATGAAATTGGTGCTAGAGTACCTAAGGGTGTAATTTTATTTGGTCCTCCAGGTACAGGTAAAACATTACTTGCTAAAGCAGTAGCCGGAGAAGCAGGAGTTCCATTCTTCTCAATTTCTGGTTCTGATTTCGTTGAAATGTTTGTTGGTGTTGGTGCATCTCGTGTTCGTGATATGTTTAAAACAGCCAAGGAAAATGCTCCATGTATCGTATTTATTGATGAAATTGATGCAGTAGGTAGACAACGTGGTGCTGGTATGGGTGGAGGACATGATGAGCGTGAACAAACACTTAACCAATTATTAGTTGAAATGGATGGCTTCGTTGGTAATACTGGTATTATTATTATGGCAGCTACTAACCGTCCTGACGTATTAGACCCAGCCTTACTTAGACCAGGTCGTTTTGATAGACAAATTACAATCTCTAACCCAGATGTATTAGGTAGAGAGGCAATTTTAAAGGTACATGCTAGAAATAAGCATTTAGATCCAAGCGTTAAATTAAATGAAATAGCTCAAAGAACTCCAGGATTCTCTGGTGCTGATATTGAGAATTTATTAAACGAAGCAGCTTTACTTGCTGCAAGAGAAAATCGTAAGGTTATATCTACAGCTGATATTGATGAAGCAATCGACCGTGTAATGATGGGACCTGCTAAAAAATCTAAAAAATATACTGAGCATGAGCGTAGACTTGTTGCCTTCCATGAGGCAGGACATGCAGTTATCGGTTTAAGACTTGAAAATGCATCAGTAGTTCAAAAGATTACAATTGTTCCTCGTGGTCAGGCTGGTGGATACAATCTAATGATGCCTAAGGAAGAAACATATTTTAGAACTAAAGAACAATTATTAGAAACTATTACAGGCTTCTTAGGTGGACGTGTTGCTGAAGAAATAACATTCTCTGATATTTCTACAGGAGCATCTAATGACTTTGAAAACGCGACAAAGATAGCAAGAGCTATGGTAACAGAATATGGTATGTCAGATTTAGGACCTATCCAATATGAACAGCCTAACGGAAGTATTTTCTTAGGTAGAGATTACTTAAAAGATAAAAACTTCTCTGATCAAGTAGCACTTGAAATCGATAAGGAAGTAAGAAATATTATTGAAGGCTGTTATGCTAAAGCTAAAGAGGTATTAACTACTAATACAGAATTATTAAAAACAATTGCTGAATATTTATTATTAGTTGAAACATTAACTAAGTCTGATATTGATGAAATTAATAAAACAGGCCATTTAAAATGGGTTGATGAAAAATTCAAGGATTCTGAAGAAGATACTAAAGTTACAGAGGTAGCTGAAGAATCAAAGCCAGAAGCTAATAATGAGGCTTCAGTAGAAGAATCTAAAAAGGAAGAGTCTATATCTGAAGATAAAAAAGAATCTAATTCAGATAATAATGAATAATGAGATTAGATAAATATCTTAAAACCTCTAGGCTAATTAAAAGAAGAACAGTCGCTAAGGATGTAGCAAACGCAGATAGAGTATTAGTAAATGACTTACCTGCAAAGCCATCTAAGGAAATAAAAATAGGTGATATAATTACTGTTGAATTCGGAACTAAAATAGTTAAGGTTAAAGTAATTTCACTTGAAGTATCAGTAAAAAAAGCTGATGCAACATTAATGTATGAATTTATTTCCGAAGAAAAAAAGTAAAAAAATTTAAAAAAAATTAAAATTTTTTCCAAAATTTTTGCTCCTCGTGTCTATTATTATATTGGAGGAGAAAAAATATGATTAAAAAAATTAGCATTTTTGGTGTCATTGCATTGTTAATGACACTTTTTATTTGGAGTATTAATATTAATGCTCTAGCAATGACTTATGAGGATGGATATAAGCCCTTAAATGAAAACACTACATATGTAAATGAAATTAAAATCAATATGATTGATTCTTATGATGATTGTAATTGTACTACATATGGAACAGGACCTTTATATACAGATAGATACGATAATGTAACTATAAAAAGGGTTAGAAAGGTATATGGTGATACTGATACTAATACTATAACTACAATATTTAAGCCATATGATAGAGGTCTAATGACATTTGTTCTTAAATATAATGATGAAATTAGAATTAGTGTTTCAGTTATTAAGGCAACTAATTTACTTTTCATTAATGAAACAAAAGGGATAGATTTCAATGATCCAACGAGAGTAGAATATCAATCTTGTTCGAAAGTCAGATTAGGTGCCCCTTATACTTCTATTGAACGTGATGGAAGCCATTTCGTTTTCAGCCTTGATGATTATCCAAATTATGAGGATTTAGCACTTACAAGGAATTATGATGTAATGAATGTTGTTAATATAACAAAAAAGGTAAGTGAAACACCTTCAATTGAAGAATTACGCTTAAAGCCTATTACACTTGAAAATGGATTAAAAATTGATTCAGCAAATAATATTGTTCATGGTGGAAACTATGTATTAGACGAAAATGGGTATATAGAAGAAGGTATTTATAATCTTAAGGTAATAACTAAATATAATGAAATATATTGTGCTGTTCTTTATATAATAAAAATATTACCTGAGATAGATAAATTTCCTGGTTTTGAAACCTCGGTAAAAAAACAAGTGAGTGAAGCTGATATTAAAGAACAAATAGAATCCTATGGACTAACGGATTATGATTTTGATGCTATTAAATATTATGAAAACTTTGATGAGCCAGGAATTTATATCGTAAAAGTAACATATAGAGTCAAAGAGAAGGAATTTACTGTTAATCTTCCTATTACTGTTAACAATATAGGAGAAGGAAAGATAAAAATATTAGACGATAGCCTATTAAAGGTAAGTTACAATAAAGAATTAAGCTATTTAGAATTTGAAAATAATGTAGATTTAAATTACATATACTTAGATAGCTATTCTATAGATTATTCTAATTATTTAGCTAATAAAAATACCATAGGTGAATATTATGTACATGTAAGAGCTAAGGATACTGATAATAAAACCTATATTGTTACATTTGTAGTAAAAGTAGTAGATGATATAGTACCAGAAGCTTATATAAATGAAAATTTTAACAATAAAATTAGTTACACAAAATCTATAAATATTGATGATATTATATCTAATGTTAATATAACTGATTTATCAAAATATACTATTACATACGATCAAAATATTAAATTTGATTCTGTTGGTCAATATCTAATTACATTAACAATTGAGGATGAGTATGGGAATTCCATAGATTACCCTATAGAAATTAATATAATCGACGATATTGCCCCAAAAATTATCGCTAATGATATTACTACTACAAATTCCTTACAACTAGATGAAAATTCAATAAAAAGTCAAATTTATGCCACAGACGAGATAAACGGAAAGATTAGTAGCGATAATATTATAATAAATGATATCAATGGTTATAAATATAATTATGATCAAGTTGGAATTTATAAGTTTGAAGTAACAGCTAAGGATGCGAGTGGAAATGAAGGACATGGTTTCTTTAATGTAATTGTTAATGAAGAGAAAGCTGGTATATCTACATCAAATGATAATATCATTAGTATCGGAAGGAATATAAAGCTTACAGCTATAGATATTAAGAATTATTTAATTGATAATGGATTTATAGATGCCGAAGGTGAATATGAATTAGTATCAGATTATTTTGATTCAGAAATAATTGATAAGAATACATATGATTTAGAGGTTAAGACAAAGGATAGTGTTAAAAACTATCAAATTGTTATTAAAGAATCAGAAGCATCTTATGAAATGTCAAATAAATCAGAAAATAAAACTGATTTTAATAATATTACATTGATAGTTACATTATCAATAATTGGAATATTAGTGGTATCAAGTGGAGTATTAATATTTATTATTTATAAAAAGCGCCATTAATTGAAAAAAGATATTAATTTTTGTATAATACCTTTGGAGTTGATATTATGGTTGAAAATATTACAGCTATTGCTACACCATATGGTGTTGGTGCTATTTCTTTAATTAGATGTAGTGGACCTGATGCTATTAAATTAGTTAATAATATTTTTAAAGGAAAAGACCTAACTAAAGTTAAAACACATACAATTCATCATGGCTATATTATGGATAATGGTGAAATAGTAGATGATGTTTTATGTAGTGTATTTATAGGACCTAAATCCTTTGATGGTGAAAATATGGTTGAAATAAGCACTCATGGTGGTGTTTATGTAACTAATTTAGTTTTACAAACATTATTAAAAAATGGATTTAGATTAGCTGAAAGAGGAGAATTCTCTAAAAGAGCTTTTTTAAATCATAAGCTTGATTTAACGCAGGCTGAATCTATTATGGATGTTATATCATCTACTAATAAGCTAGCATTAAAGGGCAGTCAATCCTCTTTAAGAAAATCTACATATAATTTAATAAAAAAATTTAGAGATAAAATATTAGATATATTAGCAAAAATAGAGGTTAATATTGATTATCCAGAATATGATGACGCAGTTACAGTAACAAATGAATATTTACTTCCTGTAATAGATGAAATGCTTATAGATATGAAAGAAATATTAAAAAACTCAGAAATATCAACTATTGTAATCCATGGTATAAAAACATGTATAGTAGGTAAGCCAAATGTTGGTAAATCATCATTATTAAATACTTTATTAGATGAAGATAAAGCAATAGTATCAAGCGTTGCAGGAACAACTAGAGATACGGTTGAAGGAAGCTTTACTTTAGGTAATGTAACATTGCATTTAATTGATACTGCAGGTATCCACGAAAGTAATGATTTAGTAGAATCTATAGGTATTAAAAAATCAGAGGCAGCAATTGCTTCAGCAGATTTAATATTCCTTGTTTTAGATTCTAGTAACGAATTAGGACAAGAGGATTATGAATTATTAAAGCTTACTGAAAATAAAAAGAGAATAATAATTGCAAATAAAATAGATTTATTACCTAAGTGGAAAATAGAAGATGCAATTTATATTTCTGCTAAAAATAAAGAGGGTTTAAAGGAATTAGAAAATAGAATTATTGAAATAACTAATATTAATAGCTTTGAATCTTTAAATGGTAATTATTTAAATAATACTAGACAGATTAGTTTAATGGAAAAGGCATATAATTCACTATTAAATGCTAAAGAAGCATGTAATAATATGATAGATGTAGATTTAATAGAAATAGATATTAAAAATGCATTTGATAGCTTAGGTGAAATTACAGGAGAAACATCACCTGAGGAATTGATTACTGCGTTATTCACTAAATTTTGCTTAGGTAAATAATAAAAATCAAAAAATCCCTCATGTCATTGTGAGGGATTTTTGAATAAAAATAAAGAGTCTTGCATTTTATTGCTTTTCATCTTAAAATATAGTTTTGGCGACTTATACTATATAAATGTATTTATAACTCGCCAAAACAGCGATTTTTAGTATAGTTGTGGCGAGTTATGAGCAAAAAGGAGTAAAAAATGATTATTGTTGGAAGAAAAGAAGAAAAACCAATTTTAACAGATATTAGTCAATCAAAAAGACCAGAGTTTTTAGGACACTAAAGCGAGAATCCTCTGTTATTCAATTTCCGAGATGATAGCGTTTTGTGAATGTGTCAAAATAAATTGTACCAATTAAGTCAAGATAAAATGTACCACATGATATAATCACTACTTGAGGTGATTGTAGTGATTCTAACAGAACTTGACAATGAACTTGGAGGATTAATTTTGA
>Ga0310694_10000540_pt1 | contig 48970 bp, 49 predicted proteins | sample 174DNAGHGhighgp2_FD_203884 | JGI IMG/M metagenome (GOLD analysis project Ga0310694, IMG submission 203884) | Sheep rumen microbial communities from Palmerston North, Manawatu-Wanganui, New Zealand - 1742 DNA GHGhigh gp2 (v2) (version 2) | ecosystem: Host-associated > Mammals > Digestive system... | reverse complement strand
TTAAACAATTATTCTGAAAATTACAAATAGTCATATGAGATGGAAATGAATCTTCATTTCTCAATAACCATCTAAATCTAATATCATTGACACATAATCTTTCAAGCTTACGTGTTGATATATTTCCGTTTATCATATATCCAAATAAGACTACCTTTAACATAGTGACTAAATTAAATCCGATACGACCTCTAGGGTCTTTAATATCAGATTTTAAGTATTTTTCTAAATTACAACCTTTCATTACTTCGTCAAATGTATAAATTGGATCATCAAAACTTATAGAAGTTTCTAAATCTAGTGGTAATCTTAATTGAATTGGTGTAAAATATTCATTGGTTGGATGAGTATTTTTTAAGTTTGAATTCATTAAGTTTTCCATACTTAAATTATACCAAAAAAATAGGTTCATTCCCAGATTTCACTCTAGGTTTGAACCTATTTTTTTATTTTTTACAGAACTGTTATTTCTTTACAGCCCCTTTTTTTTACTCCAAGTACCTCCAAGATACTCCAAGTCCCCCATGAATTATCTACAATTTACTTTAAATTAAATTATAGATATAATAATATATGAAAAATAATTTATTTTTTTAATAAATTTTGTCACTTTTTATTTTTATAATACGTTTTATTAATGAAGGAGAATTATCAATATGGAATTATCTAGGGAGAGGTTTGAAAAAATTTATAAGTTATATTCGCAAGAATTGATAAATATAAGTTATGGTTATACTAAAAATTTTGATGATTCTTTTGATATTGTCCAAAATGCATTTTATAAATTATTTACAAGTAATAAAAAATTCAAAACTAATAATGATGAAAAATATTGGTTAATAAGAGTGACAATAAATGAATCTAAAGATTTTCTTAGAAAAAAGAAAAAGACAACAATTGTTGATACAGAAGTATTAGATATTATTCAAAAAGATTCTAAGAATAATAACGAGAAAATACAATTATTAAAAATGCTTATAAGGAAGCTTCCAGAAAAATATAAATCTGTTATTATCTTACATTATTATGATTTATTACCAATTAAAGAAATATCTATCATTTTAAATATTTCAGAAAATGCAGTTAAAAAAAGATTAGAAAGAGCAAGAAAAATGCTAAAAGAAGAAATGGAGGAATAATTATGTTAGATGAGCTAAATGATTCAATCCCTAAATTAGATGAAAATGATGAATCTAGAATGTACGAAAATCTTTATAATAAATTGAATGAAAAGAAGAATAAGCCTGTATTAAAAAGAAATATTTTAATAATTGTACCTGTGTTTTTAGTATCTATAATAATAGTTTCATGTATAATAATCATTAATACTATTAATCAAAATACCAATAATACAAATAATTATAATTATTTTTGCTCAAACGAAAATAATATTATAGGTATGGCAGCATTTAAGCTATTTGATGATGAATCAATTAAAAGTAATAGAAATAACAAGAGTTCAATATTTACTGATAATTATTTAATATTAGAAAATGATAATGAATATACTACCTCAATTACTACAGGACCAGGTAACAGTGATGAGCCTAAAACATTTAATCATCCAAGTACAGTTAAGTATCCATATGATTATATTAAAATAAATTCAGCAATAAAATTTACTGTTAATGTTCCAAAAATTGAAGATTATGTAGCCAATCAAATCATTGATATAAATTGTGGTTTAGGTGACCTTGAGGTTGTAATTGCATCATTTACAACATATGTTGATCGAGATGGACAACTCACTATAGATATAACTGAACAATTATTATGTATTCGCGGAAATAATGGCTATTATACATTATTATCTGATGATATTTATCTTGACGTAAATAATTTATTTAGTGTAGAAAATTATACTTCTCATAAAAAAGTTACTAAATATGCTGTTGAAAAGAATTTCGATTCTGCAGTTTTAGCAATTACTTTAAAAAGAGAAGACGATGACTGTAGATATATTTATTTTGCAGAAAATTTCAAAAAAGATAATAAATATAATAAAGATTTTGCGTTTAAAATTGATAATATAATTGAAAAAGTATCAAGCGAAATTTTATATTCAGTTTTAGAATTATCTGAATTACCAACTAAAACTATCATTGTAAAAGTTAAGTCAATTGATTTTAAATCTTTTTATATACAGGTTGAATCTGATAATGATATCGAATGCGTTTATTTTTATGATAATAGTACTGTATTTAATTATTCTGATTTATATAAAATAAAAATAGGAGATAATATTAAAATAAATTATGATAATCTGTTTAATGGCTATAACCCTAAATGTGTTGTTGCAAATGAAATTATATTAATTGATGAAACATAGAAATGGAGATGATATATATGAAAAGAATATAAGTGAACTATAATATATTATTATGTAGGGAAATATAAAATTTTAATTTAAAATAAGGAGGGTACAATGATTAAAATAGCTTTGTTTATATTGTTAATATTAAATATATTTAGTTTCAGTGATAATAAAAAAGAAGAATTAAAAATAGAAAGTTATAATGTTCAAAATAAAATAAATGATAATAGTGTATATTTTGATTTTGATGGATCTATGACATCAAATACTAATATTGTTGATATTTCAATAATAGATGATTATAATACAATTCCTGTAATAACTACAGATGGAAATATTGGATTTGAATTAATAGCATCTGATTATAATAAAAATGAAATTAGGTTAACATTGCCTAATGTCGATGGCTATTTAGAAATAACTTTATTATTTGGTGAAATAAGTATTACAAGAAATATTTATTCGTCAACAAAAAATAATTTATATGCTATATCATATCTTTCATTATATTCAGCTTGGGAATTAGTAGGAAATATTCCTGGACAAGAATATATGGATAATGATTCAATTGAAGCAACATTTGTTGAAACACCAGAATTTAGTGTTGAAAGAGAAAACAATAATAGAGTAATTGCTGAAGGAAGTGTATTTGGATATTTAAGATGGACTGATGATAATAATGTTACCCATCCACTGATTGGGGCAAAAGTAAAATTAACATGGGATGGAAGTTTTGGAGAAGCATACACATATACTAATTCGTCTGGATACTTTTATATAGAATTTCATAATATGTGGACTTTATGGGAATATGGATGCTATATTCATATTTATGCAGAAAATGAAATGTGTAAAGTTGTAAATAAAAATGGAACATTATATGAAAAAGCAGAAAAATTAACTATGATGCAAAATGGAGATAATTATAATTATGGTACATATACATTTAGCCCTAATCAAGATAATGATATGGCAAGAGCAATGCAAATATTCACTGCAATGAAAAACTATTCTGATTATGCAAAAACATTAAATAATAATCAAAATATACCACAGTGTTCTGTTATATATCCAACCAATTCGGAAACTAATAATGAAGATTATGGTTCATATTATAGTAATGGAAGTAATGTCATTCATTTAGGTTTTGAAGGCCAAAGTCAAAATGGATGTCCTAGCGTTGCTGGTTCTTGGGACGTTATAGGGCATGAATATGGACATCATCTACAATATCATTATTTTAATCAATCATATTATGGTGTACATTATTATGATAGAAACGATATATATGGATATTTAGAAGATAATAATGTTACTCAACCTACAGATACTCATTTGACAAATGCAAAGATTCAAGGAACATGTTTGGCATTTAAAGAAGCATGCCAACCTTCTTTGCTATTGCTGCACAAAACACATTTAGTAGTGATATAAAGACTGTTCCTACAGTGGGTGATTTTGTATATAAATCATATGACGGAATTACTCAAGATCTCCATGTAATTACAAATCCTTATAACCCAACTATGCCTAATAAAATTAACGGAGAATCAGATGAACAAATTATAATGAGTTTTTTGTATCGATTATGGGAATCAAATAATTCTGCATTATGGGACAATATTTCAATTAGTTTTAATGATATTTGGAATATTATGTGCACGTATAATCCAGCAAATTTATCAGATTTTGTCAATTGTCTATACAGTTCTAATTTAGAATTTACTCGTTCTGATTTAGGTGAGTTATTAGAAATATTTAAGTTAAGTGCATCAAATCTGAACATTAGTCAAGACTCACTATCTAATTATTCAATTATTCCTAGTTATTCTTGGATAAAAAATGGACAAGATATTGATTATATTCAAATGTATTATTATTCAAATGATAAATTTTCTTTAATGTTTTATGATGCTAATAATAACCTTATTTTTGAAAAGCAAAATATCTATACCAATTCATATACATTAAGTCAAGATGAATGGAATCAAGTATTATCATCAATAGGAAGTTATTATTATGTTGTTATTAAATCATATTCAACATTAGGTAGCGAAACTGGACCTTATTATTCACAAAAGTATCGATTTAATGTTCCATTATCAGCTAATAGCATTATTTCTACAAGTGGCATTGAAAACTCTCGATATGTTGAAAAAAGAATAGCAATATCTCAAGGTACTAGTTGGGCATTTAATATAACATTTGAACATTCTGGAAATAAATTATTTCAAACATTTGGAAATATAGATACAAAAATGTGCTTGTATCAATCTGACGGAACAACACTTGTGTGTCCAGCAAGTGATGACGAAGGATATTCATTAAATTCGTTGATTTATCATTATTTATATGCAAACACCACATATGTATTAGTTGTAAATTTTTTTAATACAAATTTATCAGGAATGACTAAGGTCTCAATTTTATCTATTGGTGGTTTAAAAAATATAGAGGATACAACAATTGAAGAATACGAAAATATATTCCATATATATGGTTGGGATAATTATACACTTTATTCTTATGTAGCCCAATATGAATCAATGGTTGTCACTTGGACTCCTAATAGTAGTGGAAATTACACAATAAGTTTAGAAAGTGAATTTGATAATTACTTATATGTAATAAATCCATCATCAAGTAATAAAATAATAAATAATGTTGATTATAATGACGATGAGCATCCAGGTATAAGAAATGCAAAGCTTACAAATTATTATGATTCTTCAATAACATATTTGATAGTTTTTTGTCAGTTTAATCCTTCAAATATTTTTGATAATTTGGATACGGGAGACGATATTGTAGTAAGGATTTCTAAAAATTCATAAGTAGGAGATGATATATATGAAAAGAATATTTAGAATTATATTAGCAACAGTATTTATTTTAACATTAAGTTTTATTTCATCATGTGCTGCTTTAAATGAAGAATATGTTACAATTGGGTTTGATAATAGTAATAATTATTCATTTGATAATAGTAATAATTATTCAACAACTAGAAATAGATGGGTAGATGGCATAGAATTAGGCATTAAATATAGTAAAAAAACAAGTGAAAAACAAAATGTAAACTTGTACTTTGGCATTTCTCGTATATTAAAGGTAGATATAAAGCCTGAGATATACGACGCAAGTGATTTTAATCAAATTCTTAAGTTTTCTCTATATAGGTATGACCTTGAATATAATGATTATAATTTAGATAATGGAAAACTAGTATATACATTTAATAATACTTTAGAATATTTTTTTAGTGATGAATTTGATTTCAAAAATACATTATATACTGATGAAATTACAGTAAAAGATTTAACTAATAATAAAAATAAAAGGCAAATTTTATATCAGTATGAATTAGAACCATTAGAAGATGAATATATCCAAATTGCTAGTATTGCAAAAGAAGACTTATATTGGCCTGATGATAATGGTAATCAAGTAAAAGTAGTAGAAAAAGGTGATATAATTGGGCCTGATGTAATTGGACCTGATGCTGATAATCGATATGCTTTATTTAAAAAAATAACTTCTTTAAAGCATGAAATTTCATATACAATTAATGAAAATGAAATTAAATTTGGATCATAAAAAATTATTTATCTTGGCTTCTTCAAAACGAGATTGTTATGTAGGGGGGGAAGATAACTACAAAATTGAAATAATTACAAAAATTCTAGGTTCATGTATTAAAAATAGATTGGAGATGATATGTATGAAAAGAATATTTAGAATTATATTAGCAACAGTATTTATTTCGATGCTTAGCTTTATAGCATCTTGCAGTAATGACAATATTACAATTGGATTCGATAATAATTCAGGTGCTAGATATATTTGGCATAATGATGTAAAATTGGGATTGAAAACTACTAAGACAGGAAATGAAACAAAAGAAATTGACTTGTATTATGGCTTTTCAAATATAATTATAAATGGAATAAATTGGGATAGTTGGGAAAATAGTGATTTTGAGCAAAAAATTAAATTTTCATTATTCAGATATGATATTAAATATGGTGATTTTAATAATAAAATTATAAATGAGGTATATTCATTCCAAAATACATTAGGATACTTTCTTAGTGAAGAATTTCTATTTGAAAAATCACATTATATAGATACGATAACAAAAGATGATTTAATAGAAGATAATAATGAAAGAATGATAATATATATCTATAAATTAACTCCAGTAGAAGATGTATATATACAGTTAGCTTGTACAGCAAAAAATGATTATACATATAAAAATGAAGAAATAAAAACAGGTGATATAGTTGGGCCTGATTCATCACATAACTTATTTACTGAATTTTCTTCGATGGAATGTCAATTATTCTATAAACTAAATAATAATAAAGTTTCTTTTTACACATATTCTGATAGAAAGTAAAACTTAACTATTTATACTTTGAATCCCAGTTTTGGGATTCTTTTTTTCTTTAACAATAATAATATTATTGTTTAAGGAAGAAATATATTGTATAATAAACCTATAGATATTCGATAAAAATTGAAGGGGTGACTAAATTGTCTGTAAGAGATAAAATAAATCCAGATTTTCTATATTATTATGATCAAGGAAAATGCTTAAATGCATATGAAGTATTTGGAGCACATTTAGTAAAAAATGAAAAGGGAGAAAACATTGCCTGCGAATTTGCATTATATGCACCAAACGCTAAGAGAGTACAGCTTGTTGGTGAATGGAATAATTTTAATGAAAATCAACAAGAATTATTCTGTGTAGATGAAAAAGGTGTATGGTATGCATACCTAGAAGGTAATTATGAATGGCAAAGATATAAATATCTAATTGATACTCATGATGGACAAAGAATATATAAGGCAGACCCGTATGCATTCTATTCTCAAGTTAGACCATCACAGGATTCAAAGGTATATGATATAGATGGATATAAATGGAATGATGATGTTTGGATGTACACTCATCCTAAAACATATGATAAGCCATTATTAATATATGAAATGCATATGGGCTCTTGGAAAAGAAAACCAGATGGAAGCTTCAATATGTTTAATGAAGTAGCTCCTATGCTAATAGATTATTTAAAGGATTTTGGTTATACACATGTAGAGGTAATGCCAGTTTATGAGCATCCACTAGATATGTCTTGGGGATATCAGGGAACGGGTTATTATGCTATAACACCAAGATATGGTGTACCAAAGGATTTCATGTGGTTCGTTGATCAATTACATCAAAATGGTATTGGTGTAATTATGGACTGGGTACCAGGCCATATTTGTAAGGATGCTCATGGACTATATATGCTAGATGGTACATTCTTATATGAATATCAAAAGGAAGAGGATAGAGAAAATAAGGAATGGGGTACTGTTAACCTAGATTTAGGTAAAGGTATTACTAGATCATTCTTATATTCAAATGCCTTATTCTATATGAATTATTATCATATAGATGGATTTAGAGTAGATGCAGTAGGTAATTTAATTTATTGGCTAGGTAATGTTAACCGTGGTGTTAATGAAGGCTCATGTCAATTCTTAAGAGACCTATCAGGACATCTATTCGCAAGAGACGATAGAGTATTATTAATGGCAGAAGATTCAACTTCATTCCCTAATGTAACTAAGCCATGTGGTATTGGTGGTTTAGGATTTAATTATAAATGGGATATGGGTTGGATGAATGATACATTAAAATATTTCAAATTAGACCCTGTTTATAGAAAATATCATCATTATCAATTAACATTCTCAATGGCATATTATTATAATGAACAATTCTGCTTACCACTAAGCCACGATGAAGTTGTTCATATGAAGGGCTCTTTATTAAATAAAATGCCTGGTGATGAATGGCAAAAATTTGCAAATTATAGATTATTAATTGGATATATGATGGCCCACCCTGGTAAAAAATTATTATTTATGGGTAATGAATTAGCATCATATGATGAATGGCATTATGAAAAAGAATTACCATGGAATATATTACAATTCCCTAACCACGATGCATCATTTAGATATGTAAAAGAAGTAACAACAATGTATAAAAATGAACCTGCCTTCTGGGAAAAGGAATTTGATCCAATGGGATTTGAATGGATTCAAGCTGATAATTGTGACCAATCATTATATATCTTTGTAAGATATGCAAAGGATTGGCATGATCATATTATTTGTGTAATGAATTGTACACCAAACACTTATGATAATTATCGTATTGGTGTAAAGGATGCTGAATCTTACACAGAAATAATGAACTCAGATAGAGATATTTATGGTGGCTCTAATAGAGTAAATCCATATCCATTAAAAGTAGAGGATTATTGGCAAGATAATCAACCTAAATCAATTTTAATGACTATTCCACCTCTAGGAATTGTATTCCTAAAGGCTAATTATCCAAAGCCAGAATTACCTGAGGTAAAAGAAGAAATTAAAGAAGAAAAGCCTAAAAAGACTAGAACTGCAACTAAAAAAGCAAAAAAGTAGAATAATTGATTAAAAGAATGAAGCGCGTAAAACGCTTTATTCATTTAATTGTAAAATAACTATGATAAAATATAACTATAATTAATTAAGGAGTGATGTTTATGAATTATACTGCATTTAAAGATGTTGAAACTTTCAAAAAAGCTTTTGTTTCTAATGTAGAAAATAATTACGCTGTTGATTTTGAATCATCAACACCTTATCAACAATTTGTAGTATTAGGTGAAATGCTAAGATTTTATATAGCAAAGGATTGGCATAACACAAATAGACTTATTAAGGAATCTAAATCTAGAAGAGTATATTATTTCTCTATGGAATTCTTAATGGGTAGAATGATTACTAATAACCTAATGAATGCTGGTGTATATGACATTGTTAAAAAGGCATTTGATGAATTAGGATTAGATTTAAATGAAGTTGAACACCAAGAAGCAGATGCTGGTTTAGGTAATGGTGGTCTTGGTAGACTTGCTGCATGCTTTATGGATTCAGTAGCATCTTTAGCATTGCCTGTTTCAGGTAACTGTATTAGATATCGTTACGGATTCTTTGAACAAGGTATTAAGCATGGTTATCAAGTAGAGCATCCAGACCGTTGGTTAAAGGATGTTAACGTTTGGGAGATTAGAAAAGATGACGCAGCAGTTGAAATTCCATTCTATGGATATATTGATATGTCAACTGAAAATGGTCAATTAAAGGTTAAGCATAAAAATGCTGAATATGTAAAGGCTGTACCATATGATATGCCTATTATTGGTGATAATAATCATATTGTTACAACATTAAGACTTTGGAGTGCAGAGCCAGCTGATGTATATCCTGAAAATGATGCATTCCAATATCATAGAAATTTAAGAGAAATTTCATCTATGCTATATCCTAATGATGATACTGATGAAGGTAAAATTTTAAGATTAAAACAACAATATTTCTTCGTATCTGCAGGTGTTATTTCAGCAATTAGATATCATAAAAAGCATTTTGGTACATTAAGAAACCTAGATAAGAAGGTAGTATTTCATATCAACGATACTCATCCTGCCCTAATCGTACCTGAATTAATGCGAATCCTAGTTGATGAAGAGCATTTCGAATGGGATCAAGCATGGAAGATAACAAAGAATTGTTGTGCATATACAAACCATACAATTCTATCTGAAGCTCTAGAAAAATGGCCAATCCATATTTTCAAGACTTTACTTCCAAGAATCTATACAATCACAGAAGAAATCAATAGAAGATTATTAGTTGAATTTGAAGAAAAATTCGGACCTAATTCAAGTGAAGCATACCAAATGGCTATAATTAAGGATAATAGAGTTCATATGGCTAATATGGCAATCCATGGTTCATTTAGTGTTAATGGTGTTGCAGCATTACATACTGAAATCCTAAAGAATATCGAAATGAAGGTATTCAATGATTATTATCCTGGTAAATTCAATAATAAGACTAATGGTATTACACATAGAAGATGGTGTTTACATATTAACCCAGAATTAGTTAAGATTTTATCTAAAATCTGTCCTGATTGGGTTAAGGATCCTGAAAATGAATTAGTTAAATTATTACCATATGCTGATGATAAGAAGATTCAAAAAGAATTTAAGGCAATGAAGGATGCTAGAAAGAGAGATTTAGCTAATAAGATTTTCAAATCTCAAGGCATTTCTCTTGATACTAATTCAATCTTTGATGTTCAAGTTAAGAGATTACATGAATATAAGAGACAATTATTAAATGCCCTACATATCATGTATGTATATAATAGATTAAAATCTGATCCTGAATTCAAAGCTAATTATCATCCACATAGCTTCATCTTTGGTGCTAAATCAGCTCCAGGCTATGTATTCGCAAAGAAGATAATTAAATTAATTAATACAATTGCTGATAAGGTAAATAATGATGATGAGGTTAATAACCTATTAAAGGTTGTATTCGTTGTAAACTACAACGTAACTTATGCTGAAACAATTATACCAGCAGCAAACGTATCTGAACAAATCTCAACTGCATCTAAGGAAGCATCAGGTACATCTAATATGAAATTTATGATGAATGGTGCCGTTACTTTAGGTACACTAGATGGTGCAAACGTAGAAATCAAGGATTTAGTTGGTGATGATAACATCGTAATCTTTGGTATGAACGCAAAAGAGGTAACAGACCTTTATGCTAAGGGCGGATATAATCCAATGGAATATTATCATAATGACCCAAGAATTAAAGAGGTTATTGACCAATTAACTAATGGATTCTTCGAAAGAGTTGATCAAAATGAATTCGTTGATATTAGAAATAATCTAATTTATTCAGATAATTATTTCATTCTAAAGGATTTTGATTCTTATGTTAAAGCACAAGAAGAAATCAATGAATTATACAAAGATCAAGCTAAATGGTTACATATGTCAATTGTAAATACTGCAAAATCAGGATTCTTTACAACTGATAGAACTATGAAGCAATATAATGAAGATATTTGGCATGTTGAGCCTTTAAAAATAAAATAAGATAATATATAATAAGGTGGGACTATTCCCACCTTATTTTTTGGAGTAATATTATGATTAATTTTAAAAACGAAAAAGAGCTTGATTTAAATATTAATAAATATAAAAAAATAACTAATATATCTTCTATATTAAGAATATCAATATTTATATTATTAGTTATATTTTTAATAATGCTATTTTCTTTACAGGATTATCTATTATATGGAATAATATCAGGTGTTATTTTTGTATTATTTATTTTTATTATGCTATTTACAAATAAATATTATTATTATCTAGAGCATTTAAAAATAAAAAAGGAAATATATAATAAGCATTATAAAAGAAGAAGCCATGACCTAAATACATTTTTTGATACAGGCTCTGATTTTTTAGAATCAGATGATTATAAAGAATCAGACCTAGATTTATTTGGCTCTAATTCATTATTTCAATATTTAAATTCAGCTAAAACAAAAAAGGGTAGAATGAGATTATCAAATCTCTTAAAGCATGGCAAGCCTAGAAATATAGAATATACAAATGCTATAAATGAGCTTTCTAATAATGAATATTCCATAGATATAGAGGCATCAATAGCTGGTGTATCTAATCAAGCATCTAAGCTTGATTATAATGAAATATTATCAACTATAAATACTAAAATAAAATTAAATATACTTTCTTTTTTACCATTATTATCATTTATTGGTATGATTATATATACTATTTTAGTATTTACAATAAATTTAAACCCATTTTTAATTATTCCATTTATATTAGCTAATTTTATATTAACTAGAATATGTAATAGATGTAATGCATTTAACATAAAGGCATCGTTATATTTAAATTTAATTGATTCTTATATTGATATATCTAATATATTTATTAAGAATAATTATGAATCTAAATTATTAAATGAATATAAAAATGATTTAATTAAATATTTACCTAAATTAAAATCAATTAAATCAATTATAGATATATTATCATTTAGAGCTAATTTTGTATTCTTATTATTAGGTAATTCATTATTTATATCTGATTTATTTATTATTTTATTATTTAATAATAAAGTAAAGAAAAATGAAGATGTAAATCAAGCCTTTGATATAATATCGGATATTGAGGCAATACTATCACTTTCAAATATAGGTATAGATAATGAAATATATTGCATACCAGAAAATAATGATAATATTACCTTTGAAGATATATACCACCCATTAGTTAAGGATTGTATATCTAATACAATTAATATTAATGAAGGTATTATTTTAACAGGCTCTAATATGAGTGGTAAAACTACATTCTTAAGAACACTAGGTATAGCTTATATTTTATATAACGCAGGAGGAATAGTACCTGCTAAATCTTTTGCAGGACCAAGCTTAGATATTTATACATCACTTAGAGCTAATGATATGCTAAAAGAGGGCGTATCAACATTCTATGCTGAAATATTAAGAATGAAAAAGATAAATGAGGCAATAAAAAAAGGACCATGCTTAGTCCTAATTGATGAAATATTTAAGGGTACTAATCTAAATGAAAGATTAGAGGCGTCATTTAAAATAATTGAAAAATTAAATTCATATAATGCATTTTTTATAATATCTACTCATGATGAAAAAATAACAGAAGCTAATAATATTATCAATTATCATTTTAGTGAATATTATGAAAATGACAAAATCAAATTTGATTATAAAATAAAGCCTGGTAAATCAGAAACAACAAATGCTATCTACCTATTAAAAATGGCAGATATCATTTAAAAATCTAGCTAAGCCATCCTCATTATTTGTATAATCAGTAATATATTTAGTATTTTTTTTTAATTCATCTTTAGCATTTTTCATTGCTACTGAAATATCACATTTATTTAATAGACTTAAATCACTATAGGAATCAGCTATTCCTATAGTTTTTTTATTATTATAATAATTTATTATTATTTCATAACATGATTCTTTATCTTTAATCTTATTTTTGATATTATAAAAGGCTCTATTTTTATCTTTTCCTATTAATATATAAGATAGGTCATTTGCTTCTAAAAAGCTTTTAAATTCGTTATCCTTATTAATATCTATTGCGATATTTAAATAAGTAGATGATTCAAAATTATCAGATATTTTATATTCTTTAGGATAAATACTTAATAATCTTTCTTGATAATTATATATTGTATCATTAGTATATGCAGTATAGATTGAATCTTTAAATAAAATAATTAAATTATTAATATCATCCTTATTTAATTCATATTTTATTTCTTTATTATCAATAATAAATATACCCTCAGAAGAGGATGCAATATCAACATTTAAATTATATTTATTTTTAAATTCTAATAATTCATTGATAGAAGATTCACTTAAAATAATAAAGCTATTATTTTTAATAAATTCATTTATTATTTTTATTGTATATTCACTAATAGTTTTATCAGTTTTTAATAATGTTCCTTCAAAATCTGATATACATAAATAATTCATTTGTATCACCATAAAAATTATATTATTATTTTATATTTAATTCAATTTAATTTAATATTTATGATATAATCATAGTGTATGGTTTTAAAATTAATGATTATTTAAATACATAAAATATTTAATTTGGGGAGTGATACAATGAATAATCAGTTATACATATCAGCTGATAGAAGAGCCAATAGATTTAATATGATTTGTATTTTAGTAGTTGGAATACTAGGCTTATTTGTATTATTATTCAATGAAATAGGTGTTTTTTTAGCTGATAAATATACAACTCGTGCTGCAATGATTGAATTATTTATTCATTCATTAGTACCAATAGGAATATATATTATTCATGATAAGATATTAAAAAAAGAAGTATCTGTATTAGAATATAATTGGTTTAAGTTAGTGATAATATTTATATCTTATCATTCAATATTAGAATTAAATGTTGTATTCTCATTCCATGCAATATTAGTATTATCAATTCCTACTTTAATTACAGCACAATATAAAAATAGTAAAAGATTAACAATAATAACTTACGTTTTATCTATATTATTAGTTATATTATCTATTTATGGTTCAGTTTTATTTGGTATGTATGATGCCAATTTATTAAAGCCATTAACATTAGAGGAATCATATGATGTAGATAAGAGAATGGCTTTATTAACATTCAAAAGAATTGGAGAGATTTTCTTCCATTATTGTATACCTAATATAATTTGTATTACAGCAATTGATTTTATTGGCTTCTCTATTACTAAGCGTAATGCAATAATGATTGAAGAACAAGTAGTTCTTAGTAATAAGGTTCAAGATGAAATATTAGCAAAATCACATATGCAAAATAGTGTAATTGAGCATTTGGCAGATATTATTGAATCAAGAGATATTGAAACAGGCGAGCATATTAAAAGAACTAAAAATTATGTTACTATTTTAGTTAATAAAATGAAAACTGATCCTAAATATAATGGTATCTTAAATGATAAATATGCTGAGCAAATTATAAATGCCGCACCGCTTCATGATATTGGTAAGATTGCAGTAAGTGATCTAATTTTATGTAAGCCTGGTAAATTAACAGACGAAGAATTTGATAAAATGAAAATCCATACTACAAAGGGTGGAGAAATAATTAAGAGTATTTTAAATGATTTAGCAGATAAGGAATTCTTAAATGTAGCATATGATGTTGCGATGTACCACCATGAAAAATGGAATGGTAGAGGATACCCTGAGGGCAAGAAGGAAGAAGAAATACCACTTCCTGCAAGAATAATGGCAATAGCTGATGTTTTTGATGCCTTAGTAGCTAAAAGAGTATATAAAAATCCAATGCCAGTAGATGATGCAGTTAACATTATTATAAAGGATGCAGGTACTCATTTTGATCCTAATTTAGTTGAAGTATTTAAGACTGTAATTGATGATTTTAAGGCTGAAGCAAATGAATAAATTATAAAAATCAATTATCTATTTGGTAATTGATTTTTTGTTGTATATGCAATAGTAATATGCTAAAATATTACAGCAATTAATCGTTTAAGGAGGTACTATTATGGGCGGATTTCACGGAGGACATTCATCAGGCGGACATTCATCAGGTGGCGGGTTTCATGGAGGACACCATAGCTCTAGTCATAGCTACCATGGAGGAAGCCATTCATCATATCATGTTCATACTGTAGTTCATGGACATCATTATATAAATGGTAAAAGATATTATGGACCATATTATGGAATGAATGGAAGTGGAAAGGTAATATCATTTTTCACGAGCTTATTAATAGGCATAATTTTTCTTTTAGTAGGTATTGGCTTATATGTTTTAATGGCAACTCCTAAAACTGCAACAGCAACAATAACTAATACATGGATAGCTTCTGATGGATACGAGAAATATGAAGGCTATGATTTTGAGTATAGTTATGGTGGAAAAACATACACTGGCTATGGTGATGATGATCTAGCATATGATGGTTCATATACAATTAATGTAGGAGAAAAATATACATTATATTTACACGTATATAGTAATTCAAGCTATTCATTTAAAAATAATACTGATATAGCAGTAGTACTTGGCTTAATCTTTGGTGGTGTTGGCCTACTTTTAACTATAAATACATTAAGAATTCATATTAAATATAAAAGGAAATTACAAGAAATTGGCGATATAAATGGCGATGGTAAACTAGATGAGGCTGATATCGAATATGCAGAAAAGCTAAATCATGGTAAAGCAGATGGTGCATATGATGGAGCAAGAGAGGCAACAGCGTATAATACCTATAATGAAATTAAAAAGGATTTTAGAAAGGTATGCCCATATTGTGGTTCATATGCAAATCCTACTGATTCATTTTGTACAAATTGTGGTGGAAGATTATCTGAAGAGACTAAAAGTGAATAATTTATATATAAATTACCTAAGTTTATAAGCTTAGGTTTTTATATTTTTCATTCATATCTTTAAAATTGATTTATATTATTATATAATATAATTTAGTGGAGGTTTTTAGTATGTTTCTATTTAAACTATGGATATTTAATATTAATTTTGAAACTATTATAAGCTTCTTAATAGGCTTACTATTTGGAGTAGCTTTAGTTTTTTTAATATACGCAGTTGTAGTAGTTGCCTCACTAGGTGATAAAAGATTTATTATTAAAACTGATGATGACTCTTTAACAGAAGCTAATGTAAAAGATTTAATACTAGAAGCCCAAGCTTGTTATAAGGATAAAAAATTAAGGGGCAAGACTGGTAGAATAACTCATTGTTATAAATTATCAAAGGATTTAGCATTTGGTATTGCAGCTAGATTTTATCCTAAAAGTAAATACCCACTTTTAGAAATAACAGTAGATGAGGCAATAATGCTATTAGGGTATATTAGAAAAAGAATAGATGAAATATTAGGTAAAAGAGGTTTAAGAATCTTTAGGAAGCTTAAATTATCATTAATAGCTGATGTATCTAAAAAAACATCAACTGTTGTTAATTCGAGATTATTTAATATTAGCAAGAATGTATCTAAATCTGTTAATGTAATTAGAAGAGTTATCAGTGTAATTAATCCAGTTAATTTATTTAGAAAAACATTTGTTGATACAACGTTAAATATTGTTACAGATAAATTATGCTTAATTATAATCACTATAGTTGGAGAAGAAACATATAAGATTTATAGTAAGAAGGTATTAAATAAGGATGTAGAAATTGAATCTAATGTTGATGCAATAGCTGATTCAATAGACGAAGAAATAATTAATGCTAAAAATAGATTAGAATATGCTGAAACTAATGATGATGATTATAAATTCTTAACTAGATATTATGAAGTTATAAGTAGCGATAAAAAATATAATTCAATTTATGATTCAGATATGAAGATGAAAACGGGAGGAAATTAAAATGTTTGGTAAGAAAAAGAAAAATACTGAAATAATTATTGAAGACGATGAAAAATTCATAATTCCCCAGGTATATAGACCAAATGAGCATTTAAGAAAAGCAAGTGAGTTTAAGCCAAGCAAGGTCGCATCTCCTATTTTCGGTTCTAGAGTTGCAGATAGACAATCATTTGTTGATAATGCAGGCGCAGGAAGAGATTTAGATCTTGATTATGATTATGCTAGAAAGGATGCTGATAAGCATCTTAAAAAGGAAGATTTAATCAAGAAATATGGTAATGAATATTATGAATTTGATATTTTAGATAATAAAAAAGCTCGTGAGCTTGCCGGTGGAGGCTATGAAGATAGATTAGAAGAAACTGAAGCTGAGCTTAAGAGTAGAGATTTAGCAGAAAAAGAAAATGAAGTAAAAATGTTTGATGGTATGATATCTACATTTGATGATTTAGATGAATTAGAAAAGGTAGATATCAATGACGAGGATGCAGAATTCAAGATTAATATTGATTTTGATCAAGTAGAGGAAGACCAAAAAACATACGACAGCATCGAAACTAATATGCCTAAGCCTGAGCCTGTTAATATTCCATCATTTCTTGCTGGAAAATCAACAGCTCATGTTGAAGCAAAGCCTGAAGCTAAAGAGGATTTCTCATTTAATAAGCCAGAGGTTAGTGAAGATTTTTCATTTGGAGATATTCCAAATATGTCTTCACCAGATATTGAATTCGAAGAAGCAGAAACAAAGCCAGCCTATAGTAATCCTGCAGTAGATAGAAATATATCTATTGAAGAAGCTATTAGATTAAGTGATAATGGTAAAAAGGTTCCTGTAAGTGAGGCTAGTGAGGCACCTAAGCCTAAGCAATATCAGCCAGCAGAGCCTAAGCAATCTATGCCAGAGCCTACTAAGAAGACTGATAAGAAGCCTGAGGTTGCAGTTGAATTTAATAAATATAAAAATTATCAGGTACCTTGGAAGAAGCTATTCCCTAAATCAGAATCTGAGGCAGATAAGCATCCAACATGGCTAGAAGAAAAGAAAAATATTATTAATGACACATTAAAATCATTCTCAATTGATGGTGAAGTTATTAATTATACTAAGGGTCCTGCCTTTACATTATATGAAATAATGCTAGCTCCTGGTGTTAATGTTAAAAAGATTAATCAAATTACAGATAACCTACAAATGAATTTACAGGTTAAATCAATTCGTATTTTATCACCTATTCCAGGTAAAAATACAATTGGTGTTGAAGCACCAAATGATAAGGCAGATGTTGTTAAATTTGGTGATATCCTTTCAGATGATTACTTTAATGACGGTAAGCCATTAAAGGTGGCACTTGGTAAAAATATCGATGGCTCACCAGTATTCCAGGATATTACAAGTATGCCACATGCCCTAATCGCAGGTGCTACTCAATCAGGTAAATCAGTATGTATTAATACTATTTTAGTATCTTTACTAGCTAAAAATTCTCCAGAGAATTTAAAATTAATCCTAGTAGACCCTAAGAAGGTTGAATTAACATTCTATGAAAATATCCCACACTTAGCTACACCGGTAATTGACGATCCTAGTGAAGCAGCAGAGGCTTTAAAATGGGCATGTGCTGAAATGGATAGAAGATATGATGTATTGGCTCGTAATAGAGTAAGAAAAATCTCTGATTATCTAGAGAAGAGAAAACAAATTCCTACAATGGAGCCAATGCCATATATCGTAATCATCGTTGATGAATTTAATGATTTAGTTATGCAATGTGGTCAAGATGTAAATGATTGTATCGTAAGACTAGCTCAAAAGGCTCGTGCTGCAGGTATGCATGTAATATTAGCTACACAAAGACCTACAGTAGATGTAGTTAATGGTACTATTAAGGCAAACATTCCATGTCGTATAGCATTTAGAGTTGCATCATCAACTGACTCATCAACAATCCTAGATGAAACAGGTGCTGAGTCATTACTTGGACGTGGTGATATGTTAATCAAAAATGATAACGCACCAGTTCGTGCTCAAGGTGCATATATTTCAGATGATGAAATAGGATCTATTTGTGATTTCCTATGTCAAAAATATCAACCAGATTATATATTCACTCATGATGATCTAAGAGCTTCAATTTCTAAGAGCCAATCATCAACTGGTGGAGGAAAAGATGCATCTGGTGAGGATGATGAATTATTATTCGCAATTGCAGAATTCTGTGTTGCAGGTAATGCATGCTCAATCAACGCAATTCAAAATAATTTCGGTTTAGGCTTTAACCGTGCACAGCGTATTGTTCAGTTATTAGAAGAAAGACAAATTGTATCTCCAAAATGTGGTACTAAGCCAAGAGAAATCTTAGTTGACGACTACAAATTAAGAGAAATATTTGGTGTTGAAGAATAATGACTGATTTAGAAATAAGTAATAAGAAAAAGGATAATAAGCCAACTAAAAAAGGACTTGTATTAAAATATTTAATTTTATTTGTTATTTTATTAATTATTGTAGCATTTACGTTATTTAATATTAATAGAATTAGCATCTTTAGAAAGGTATTTGGAAGCTTTTCTGGAATATTTGAAGGTATTGGAGTAATAATATTTATAGTATCCTTATGTATTGTATTTATATATCATTTAATCGTATTAATATACATATTCTTTAACTATTTAGAGGATAAGGATTGGTATACTAAGATTTCTAAAATTGATAAAAAAATAGATTTAATTAATTTTACATTTAAAGCTTTATCAATTTTATTATTTATCATGATTTTTATTTCAACACCTTGTACTGTAGTTGGTGGTTCTATGGAACCAACATTTGAAACTGGACAAAATATAATGTGCGTTAATTATATCTTTGCAAAACCTAGCAAGAACGATATTATCGTTTTTGATGCAAGAAATGAAATGCATCAGGTTGATGATGTATTTTATATAAAAAGAGTAGTAGCAACTGAAGGCTCATTAATATCATTTGATAGCGATACAAAAAAGCTATATGTAGATGGTGAATTTGTTGAAACTCTAGATAGCGTTAGTCAAATGACAATTATTAATAAATCTATTGGTATGGTTGATAGTGCAAATGATTATTATGTTCCTGCCAATAAATTATTAGTTTTAGGAGATAATAGAGGCAATAGCTACGATTCTAGAAGATTTGGTTTTATTGATTTAAAGCAAGTATTTGGAAGGGTATATATTAGAATCTTTCCATTTAATAAAATTAGTTTATATTAATTTGTAGGATGTGATAATATGGCAGAAAGCAATCAATATAATATTCAATGGTTTCCAGGCCATATGGCAAAGGCTAAAAGAGAAATTAGCCAAATGGTTAAGCTTGTTGATATAGTAATAGAATTAAAGGATGCAAGAATTCCATATTCGTCAACAAACCCAATGATTGATGAAATCGTTGGTAAAAAGCCAAGGCTTATATTATTAAATAAAAGTGATATGGCAGATAGAAGTATTACTAAAGCTTGGATAGATTATTATAAAAAGAAAAATATAATAGCTTTAGATATAGATTCTATTACTGGCTATAATATTAAAAATATTATTCCCTATGCTAAAATTGTTTTAACTGATGAATTTAAAAAAAGAGAAGCAAAGGGTATTAAAAAAACATCGATTAGAGCGATGATTTTAGGTATACCTAATGTCGGTAAATCAACTCTTATTAATAAGCTAGCTAAAAGAAAGGCTGTTAATGTAGGAGATAAGCCAGGTGTAACAAAAACACAATCATGGATTAAAATATCACCCGAGCTTGATCTATTAGATACTCCAGGTATTTTATGGCCTAAATTTGAGGACCAAATGGTTGGTGTAAAGCTTGCTATGGCAGGATCTATAAAGGATGATATCCTAGATTTAGAGGATTTATCTGTTAAATCTATAGATTATTTAAAAGAAAATTACCCTAATAATTTAAAAGAAAGATATAATTTAGAGGATTTATCTATAGATAGCCATGAGCTATTATCTGTAATAGCTAAAAAAAGAGGCTGTATTCTAAAGGGTGGAATACCTGATTTAGAAAGAGTAGAAAAACTAATTATGAATGAATTAAGGGATTTAAAGATTGGAAGGATGAGCTATGAAAAGCCAGAAGGAAGAGATTAATCTCTATAAATATGAAGAAGAATTATATGACGCAGGCTTTAAGGTAGTTTGTGGAGTAGATGAAGCAGGTAGAGGTCCTCTTGCAGGTCCTGTAGTTGTTGCAGCATGTATCCTACCACCATTTTTAAGAATTCCTGGTGTAAATGATTCTAAGCAATTATCTGAAAAGAAAAGAGAAGAATTATATAAAATAATAATTAAAAATGCAGTTGCATATAATATTGTTTTTATTAATGAAAAAATAATTGATAAGATAAATATATATGAAGCAACTAAAAAAGGAATGCTAGAGGCAATAGCAGGCCTAAAAGTAGAACCAGATTATGTATTAATTGATGCAATGCCATTAAATGAATTAAAAACTAGCAATAAATCTATTATTCATGGTGATGCCCTATCAGCCTCAATCGCTGCAGCATCTATTCTTGCTAAAGTATCAAGAGATCATTATATGGATAAGATGGATATTAAATATCCTAATTATGGATTTAAGCACCATAAGGGTTATGGTACTAAAATGCATATGGAGGCTCTAGAAAAATTCGGTCCATGTAAGATTCATAGAAAATCATTTGAGCCAGTTGCTAGAGCCTTACAAAAAACAAAACAGCTATCATTAGATTTATTTAATGATGATGATAGTAATGAATAATATATTTAAAAACTCGTTATTTTTAGCGAGTTTTTTATCTTTTTATATTGATTAATAAACAATTATTTTTTAAAATTAAATTAGGAATAATATATGGAATAATGGATGAAAATGGAATATTAATAGGAACATATAGATATAATGCATATGGAAAGATATTAGAAGTAAAACCAAGATATTGGACAGATACTCAAGATCCTATATTACAAGAATACATATCTATATTAAATTTAAATCCAATAAGATATAAATCATATTATTATGATACAGAATCAGGAATGTATTATTTAAATAGTAGATATTATCATCCACTATTATGTAGATTTATAACACCAGATGAATTTGAAAATATAGATATAGAGAATAAATTAAGTTATAATATATATGCATATTGTAATAATAATCCTGTGAATGGGATGGATCCGACGGGACATTTCGTGATATCTAGTTTAATTATTGGAGCATTAATTACAGGAGCAATTGTTGGTGGAATAGTTTCTGGCGTTTCGGGAGTAGTTTCTGGGGATAGAGGTTTGACCCTTGTAGGTGACATTTTTGGAGGTGCACTGGTTGGAGCAGCACTTGGTTTAGCAACATCAATTGGTGGCGCTGTTGCCGCTGGGGCTATATCCGGAGGGGCTGCAGTTGGTGCATTCTTCGGAACAACAGCATTATCTTTTGTTGCAGGAGGTGGACAATCAGCATTAAATCAATTTACCCATGACAGATATGTTGATTGGGGCAAAGCTGCTATTGCTGGCGCATTAACTTCTCTACAAAGTATGGCATCTTTTGGAATGGGCGCCGCTATGAGATACTGTGGTATGTGGGATACACTTGGAAGAAGTGAATTCACTGGTTCTATTAAGATGGGATTGGTTTTTAGTAAAACACCTGCTGGATTAGCAAGAGGTTTAGGAATGTATTTAGAGAGAAATGTGGTTCAAGTTGTTGGAAGAACGGTTCTGAAAAATGTATTTACTATCCCATACACCATTTTGAAGTTTTTTATTTAGGTGATTTTATGATTAAAACAAAAGCATTTGATATTCGCTCGATATCTTTATTGATTTTATTTAGTTCAATTTTTTTTGCCTTTGCTGTTATTGGTTTTTTTTGTGATGATATAGTATTAAAAAGTGTTTTTATAATTACAGGTTTAGCCATAGTTTTTATATCTATATTATTACAAATCTTTATTTTCAAAAAGAATAATTTAACTGTATGTTTTGATTGTAATGGAATTAAAATTTTAGATTTAAATTTTGAAATCCAATGGGAATGTATAAGAGGTTTTTATTATAAAAATTTATGGTTTATTTGTTTGCCAAATGAATTAGAAATTTTTGTTAAAAAAGATGATGTCACTGATTTATTTAGTGACTTATATAGAGTTTTCGTATACATTTCAAAACGAAAGTATAAAAAAATCTTAAAATTAATTCCCCCCAAATGTTTAAATGAAAATGAATTTTTGATCTACGAGAATATTGATTTGAAGCATAAAGATAAATATAGGATGTATTAATAACGATTCTATAAGACAAGCCTATATAATAAATTGATTTTTTATAATCACTCCCAAAATTTGTCACTTTCCTACTATGTTATAATTTGATGAAAATGGAATATTAATAGGAACATATAGATATAATGCTTATGGAAAAGTATTAGAAGTAAAACCAAGATATTGGACAGATACTCAAAATCCTATATTACAAGAATACATATCTATATTAAATTTAAATCCAATAAGATATAAATCATATTATTATGATACAGAATCAGGAATGTATTATTTAAATAGTAGATATTATCATCCACTATTATGTAGATTTATAACACCAGATGAATTTGAAAATATAGATATAGAGAATAAATTAAGTTATAATATATATGCATATTGTAATAATAATCCTGTGATGTACTCTGATGAAAGTGGACATTTCCCAATTCTTTCTCTTTTTATTGGAATTGTGATAGGAGCTTTAATCGGTGGTGTAAGTGCTGGGGTTTCATCATACAAAGATGGAAATAGAGGCCAAGCTCTAATAGGTGATATATTAGGAGGCGCTCTCGTAGGTGGAGCATTAGGTGCTGCAAGTACGTTGGGTGGTTTGGCAGGGGCTGGATATATAGGGTTGAATGCGGCTGTTATTAGTCTTGGAGTCTCAAGTCTTGCTTCATATGGTGCTGGTGTAGGTTCATATGCATTGGAACACACCTGGGGAAGAAATGAAGAGTGGAATCCGCAAGCCGCTTTTAAAAAAGGCGCAGTAGTGGCAGTAGAAGGATATGTAAATTTTGTTTTAGGTGCTGCTTTCGCTCAAACAGGAATATGGAATTCTTTGAACGAAGGACAATTTAGTTCAAATTACAGTTTCTTAAGAAGCGGACTAGGTCGTGTTGAAAGTTTATGTGGTGCCACTATCATGTACTTAGCTGAAAATGCTGGTCAAATGGCGGCAAGATTTGCGATTAAAACAGTAATGACATTCCCTTGGATTTTTTTGAATAAGTATTTGTAGGAGGCATATGCACTATGAAATTTAGACTGTATGATATTAGGTCATTTAGATTTTTATTTGTTTTCGACTTCGTTTTTTTAGTCATTATTACCTCTTGCGGTATAGCATTTCCACCATTCTTAAATATTGGTACATATATTTTTGGTAGTCTACTTCTAATAAGTATATTAACACAAGTTGGATTATATCTTTTTCCAAGAGGATATGTTTTGTTTAGCGAAAAAGGAATAGAATTTATATCAAGAAAAGTTACCACACAGGTTTTGTGGAAAGATGTTGGGGAGTTAATTTATAATGATTTAAGCTATATAGTGATTTTAAAGCAAAATACTATGGAGTTTTGGTATAAAGAAGGCGACTTAATGATTCCAATAGAGAAAAATTTTTATCCAATAAAAATAAGTAAGAAGAAATTTACGCAATTATGCGAATATAAACAAAAACATTACACCTGTATAAACTAAGGATTTTAAATCCAATAAGATAATGAAAACGCCTTCTTTTTGAAGGCTTTTATTTTCTCAAAAAAAAGTGAAAATTTCATAAAATATTATATATATTTTATATAAGGATAGAGACTTTTTTTCACTTGACATATTATTTGATTTGAAATAAGATATGAAAAAAGTGAGGAGGTACTAATATGAAGAAGGTTATTATCGTTGAGTCTCCAAGCAAATCTCATACTATTGAATCATATCTTGGAAGTGATTATTTAGTATTATCATCTAAAGGTCATATTTCAGATTTAACAACAACAGGTAAGGATGGACTTGGTATCGATATTGAAAATGGATTTAAGCCATCATATAAAGTAATGCCTCAAAAGGTAAAACTAGTTGAAGAATTAAAGAAGGCATGTAAGGGTAACAAGGTTTATCTTGCAACCGACCCCGATCGTGAGGGTGAAGCTATCGCATATCACTTAGCTCAAAACTTAGGTTTAAATTTAGATGAAGATAATAGAATTGAATTTCATGAAATAACTAAGCCTGCAGTAGAGGCAGCCTTAGCTATGCCACATAAAATAGATTTAAAAATGTTCAAGAGCCAAGAGGCTAGAAGATTAACAGATAGAATTATTGGATTTAAATTATCTAAATTATTACAAAGAAAAATTAAATCTCCTAGTGCTGGTCGTGTTCAATCAGTAGCATTAATGCTAATAGTTGATCTTGAAAAGGAAATTAATTCATTTATTCCTGTTAAATATTATGAAATGGAAGCTGAATTTGGTTCATTCAAATTAAAACTAGATTCTATTGATGGAAAAACTATTGACTCTAAAAATAGAATAACTGATAGAAGCATTTTAGAGAATTTAAAATCAAGATTACAATCATTTATTGTTTCTGATATTCAATCAAAAAGAGTTACAAGACAATCTATGCCTACATATACAACATCTACATTAGAACAGGATGCTGCAAATAAATTAAATTTTGATGCCGCAAGAACTATGCGTATAGCTCAAGGCTTATATGAAGGTAAAAAGATTGGAAACGAGTTACTTGGTTTAATTACATATATGCGTACAGATTCTACAAGACTTGCTACAAGCTTTGTTAAAGAATGTGGTGAATATATTTTAGCTAAATATGGCCCTAAGTATGTAGGTACAGTTAAAACAAGAAGCCAAAAAGGTATGCAGGATGCTCATGAAGGTATTAGACCTACATCAATTGAAAGAACACCTGATTCAATTAAGAATTATTTATCTGAAGAAGAATATAAGATTTATAAATTGATTTATAATCGTACATTAGCTTCATTAATGTCTAATGCAATATTTAATCAAACTAAGGCAGTATTCACTAATACTGATTCAACTTGGTCTACAACAGGCTCTGAGCTTGTCTTTGATGGTTATCTAAAGGTATATGGTAAATCAGATGAGGATAAGAATTCTTTACTTCCTAATTTTAATTTAAATGAATCTTATAATGCTAATGAAATTAATATCCTAGATAAGGAAACAGAACCAAAGAAGAGATATACTGAAGCTTCATTAATTAAAGAAATGGAAGATTTAGGTATTGGTAGACCATCTACATATGCTCAAATTATCCAAACCTTAAAGGATCCAAAGAGAGCTTATGTAAAGGTAGTTAAAAAGAGCTTAGTTCCAACAGAACAAGGTATTTTAACAACTGAAAAGCTACAAGAGTTCTTTAGTGATATAATTAATGTTAAATATACTGCAAATATGGAACAAGAATTAGACGCTATCGCCTCAGGTGATGTAGATGAGGTAGAAGAATTATCAGGCTTTTATAATAATTTCATTCCATTATTTGAAAATGCATCTAAAAATATGGATGCTAAATATCCTATTATGACAGAGGATAAATGTCCTATTTGTGGTGGTAACATTGTAATTAAATATGGTAAATTTGGTGAATTTAAAACATGTAATAATTATCCTGCATGTAAATATATTGTAAAAGAGGAAGAAAATACTACTGCAGATACTGGTATTTTATGTCCTAATTGTAAAGAGCATAATTTATTTAGAAGAATTGCTAAAACAGGTAAGAATAAAGGTAATGTTTTCTATTCTTGCGAGAATTTTAGAAAGTGTAAAACTATTTATAATGATGAGCCTACAAATGAGGTATGCCCAAATTGTGGCTCAATGATGCTAAAGGATAAAGAAGGCAATTTATATTGCTCAAATAGATGCCAAGAGGAAAAGAAGGAAGAATTTATTTGTCCTATATGTAAAAAAGGTCATTTAGTAGAAAGACTAGCAACACGTGGTAAGAATAAAGGTAATAAATTCTTTGCTTGTTCAAATTTCCCTAAATGTAAAGCTATATTTAATGATGAACCTACAAAAGAGGTTTGTCCTAAGTGTGGTTCAATGATGCTAAAGGATAAAGAAGGCAATCTATATTGCTCTAACAAATGTGATTCAAAGCCTGAGGTAAAAATTGTAAAGCCAAGTGAGGATACATTTGATAATACAGTTGAAGTAATATGCCCTAAATGTAATAAAGGACATATAATTAAGAGAGTAGCAAGATTTGGTGCAAACCAAGGAAATACCTTCTATGGATGTAGTAATTATCCAAAATGTAAAAATATTATTTCAGTAGAAGAATATAATAAATTAAAAGAGAACTTAAAATAGGTGTAAAAGCCTATTTTTTGTTTTGTTTTTAGATACAGTTATGATATAATCATTTTGATACGTAGGTGAATGTTAATGGGATTCTTTGATTTATTTAGAAGAAAAGATAAAAAGAAAAAAGAAAAATATAAATTAGGACTTCACAAAACTAGAGAAGGAGCATTATCAAGCTTAAAGGAAATTTTATCTAAAAGCGAAAAAATTGATGATGAGCTATTCGATAGATTAGAGGAAGTTTTTATTATGGCTGATATCGGTGTTGATACAGTTATAGACTTTATTGAGGGATTAAAGGAAGAAGTATATCACAAAAAGATAGATGATATTAAGGTTCTAGAGGAAATGATTATCGATAGAATGTTTGAAATCTATTTGAATGGTGAAATTGTTAATGCTAACCTTAACCTTAATAAAAATGGCTTATCAGTTATATTATTTGTTGGTGTAAATGGTGTAGGTAAAACAACATCAATTGCTAAAATCGCAAATCAATATAAAAACGAAGGTAAAAAGGTTTTACTTGCAGCAGGAGATACATTCCGTGCAGGTGCTATTGCTCAGCTAGATGTATGGGCTAAGCGTGTTGGTGTAGATATTGTTACAAAGCCAGATGGCTCTGATCCATCTAGTGTAATGTTTGAAGCAATTAAAAAGGCTAAAACAGAAGGCTATGATATCCTACTTTGTGATACTGCAGGTAGATTACAAAATAAGGTTAATCTTATGAATGAGCTATCTAAGATGAAGCGTGTATTACAAAAGGAAATGCCTGATGCACCACATGAGACATTACTTGTAATTGACGCAACAACAGGACAAAATGGAATGAGCCAAGCCAAAGCATTTAAAGAGGCAACTGATGTTACAGGTGTTATCTTAACTAAGCTTGATGGTACATCTAAGGGTGGTATTGTTTTAGCAATCCGTCATGAGATGGGAATACCTATTAAATACATTGGTCTTGGTGAAGGCGTTGATGACCTAGAGGTATTTGATATTGAGCAATACCTATATGGATTATTTGCAGATTTCTTTGAGGAATAATTTATGGAAGATTTATCTAGAGATGAATTAATAAGCTTATATGATATTTACGGTAAGCTATTAACTGAAAAGCAAAGATCATATTTTGAAGATTATTATTATATGGATTTATCTTTAGCTGAAATTGCAGAAAATTATAATATATCAAGAAACGCTGTCTTTGATCAAATAAAAAGAGCAAGTGAAGCATTATATAATTATGAAGCTTGCCTACATATAAAAATGAAACTTAAAAAGATTGAAGCACTTAATATTAGTGATGATATAAAGAAAACAATTACCGATATTTTGTGGGAGGATTAGTATGGCATTTGATAGTTTAAGTTCTCGTTTACAAATGGGATTAAGAAGATTAACGGGAAAAGGAAAACTTAATGAAAATGATATTGATGAAATGCTTCGTGAGGTTAGATTATCATTATTAGAAGCCGATGTTAACTATAAGGTTGTTAAAAAATTCTTAGCTAACATTAAAGAACAAGCATTAGGCGAAAAGATAATGAAGGGCTTAAACCCAGGTCAACAGGTTGTTAAAATCGTTCGTGACGAATTAAAGAAAACACTTGGTGATGAAGCAGTTGACCTAAACATAAAGGAGCATGGCACAACTGTAGTAATGGCAGTTGGTTTACAAGGTGCTGGTAAAACTACAGCAGTTGGTAAAATGGCATTATTCTACAGAAAGAAGCTTAAGAAAAAGCCAATGCTTATTGCTGCAGATATTTATAGACCTGCCGCAGTAGACCAATTAGTAACACTTGGTAAATCAATTAACGTTCCTGTATTTGAAATGGGAACAAAGGTTAAAGCTGAAAAGATTGTTGAGGAAGGCTTAAAGAAGGCTAAGGAACTTGGCTGTGATTTAATCTTTATCGATACAGCAGGTCGTTTACAAATCAACGAAGAGCTAATGCAAGAATTAGATAATGTAAAAGACATTGCTCATCCAAATGAAATTTTATTAACAGTTGATGCAATGGCTGGTCAAGATGCAGTTAATGTTGCTTTAGCATTCCATCAAAGATTAGATATAACAGGTATCATATTAACAAAGCTTGATGGTGATACTCGTGGTGGTGCAGCATTATCAATTAAAGAAATGACTGGTATACCAATTAAGATTATGTCAACAGGTGAAAAGCTTGATGCGATGGAAATATTCTATCCTGATAGATTAGCTGATAGAATTCTTGGAATGGGTGATGTATTATCATTAATTGATACAGTTCAAGAAAACATCGATGAAGATGAAATGAAATCAGCTGCTGAAAGAATGATGAGTGATTCATTTAATTATAATGACTTAATTAAGCAATTTAAAATGATTAAAAGAATGGGCTCATTATCTAAAATTATTGGCTTCTTACCTGGTATGGGTCAAATGAAGGCTGCCTTAAATAATGTTGATGATAGAGCATTTGATAAAATAGAGGCAATCATTTGGTCAATGACTGAAGAGGAAAGACGTCATCCTGAATTAATCGATAGAGATTTCAAAAGAAGAGAGCGTATATCTAAGGGTTCAGGTAGATCTATCCAAGAGGTTAACCGCCTAAGAGATACATTACAACAAATGAAAACTCAAATGAAGCAAATGAAAAACATGAATGAAGATGATGTTAAGCGTATGCAATCTCAGGTTAAGGCTGGTAATTACCAAGGTATAGCAGGAAGTCAACCAAAGGTTAAAAAAGGAAAGGGCAAAAATAAAGGCTCTTTTAGATATTAAAAAAATGAAATCCATGGCAACATGGATTTTAAAAACCAAAAGAGGTGAAAGTTGTGGAGATTTTATCTGCCATTTATAATAACGAAGAATTAAATAAATTAATTGATTATGCAGATGGTTTTATCTTAATGCTTAAGCCTTATTCAATTTGTTATGGAAATATAGATTTAGATTTAGCTATAGATATTTTAAGAAAGAATAATAAAAAAATAATTCTAGGCTTAAATAAGATTTATCATCCAAATGATATTGAATCTTTAAATGAATTATTAAATAAATATCAAGCTAATGATATTTATTATTATTTTAGTGATTTAGGTGCTTGTAATCTAGCTATTGATAAGGGCTTAAATAATAAAATTATCTATAATCCTGAAACAATGATTACAAATTACCTAGATTTATCTATTTTACAATCATTTAATTTTGATGCATATCAATTATCATCTGAAATAACATTAAATGATGTAAAAATAATATATGATAAAACAAATGCGCCAATTTCATATTTTGGCTTTGGACATAAAATAATGTTTTATTCAAAAAGAAAATTATTAACATTATATAAAAATAAAACTGGAATTGATATGCCACTTGAAAAGGGCTATTTAAAGGAATCAACTAGAAATGATTTTATTCCTATTACAGAAAATCAAAATGGCACATATATTTTAAGATCATATGTTGTATCTTTATTAGAGGATATGAACAAATTAGATTTCTTAAAATATTTAATATTAGATTCTAATTATGTTGATTTTGATAAATATATTGAAGTATTAAAATCATATTATTTATATAATAATAAAAATATTTTATTAGAAGAGGCTATAAATAATATTAAAAAATTAAATCTAGATATAGAGGATGGATTTAAAAATAATGATACAGTTTATCTAAAGGAGGAGTTAAAAAATGTCTAAATTTGAATTATTAGCTCCTGCAGGAGATTTAGAAAAGCTAAAGGTTGCAATCCTTTATGGTGCAAATGCTGTATTCATTGGAGGATTAAAATTCTCTTTAAGATCTAGAGCGTCTAATTTTACAATTGCTGATATAAAGGAAGCTTGTGATTTTGCGCATAAGCATAATGCCAAAATTCATGTAACATGTAATATCGTTATGCATAATAATGACACTAATGGTATCCTAGATTATTTAAAGGAATTAGAAGCCTGTGGTGTAGATTGCATTATCGCATCATCTTTATATATATTAAAGCTTGTAAAAGAAAACACAAAAATGGAAGCCCACGTATCTACTCAGTGCTCATCAGCTAATCCTGAAGCAATTAAGTTTTATGAACGCTTAGGAGTAAATAGAGTAGTACTTGCTAGAGAATTATCATTAGATGAAATAGCTACAATTAGAAAATCTACTAAAACTGATATAGAAGCTTTTATCCATGGCGGTATGTGCGTATCATATAGTGGAAGATGTATGCTATCAAATAATATGACTAATCGTGATGCAAACCGTGGTGGATGTGCACATTCATGTAGATGGTGCTATGATTATTTAGCAGATGGTAATAAATATAACCCTGAGGGTGATTATTTTGCTATGTCTAGTAAGGATTTATGTGCAATTACTGCAATACCAAAAATGATGGATATAGGTATTAATTCTTTTAAAATAGAAGGAAGAATGAAATCACTACACTATATCGCAACAGTAGTAAATGCATATAGAAGAATAATTGATGAATATGAATCAACTGGTACTGTAAAGGATTTTAATATTTATCTAAATGCTATATCTAAAGCTGAAAATAGATTAACAGCAACAGGCTTTTTATTCCATGAGCCTACAATTGAAGAACAATTATATGACCTAAATTTAACTGTACCTACAAAGGATTTTATAGGTATTGTTAAATCATATGATAAGGATAAGCATATTGCTTATATTGAACAAAGAAATTATTTTAAGCCTTTTACAAATATAGAAGTATTTTCTCCAAATGGTACTAAAATAATTCCAATTAAAGAAATATATGATATGGATGGTAATCCTGTTGATGCAGCAAGACATCCATTACAAGCATTATATTTTTATACAGACGAAGAATTATATCCATATGATTTATTAAGATTGGAGTAATAATGAGACAATATATAATTAATGGCTTATTATTAAATGTTGAAATAGAATATAAGCCTAGAAATAAAAAAATATATATTAAGGCAAAAAAGCCTAATATAGTTATTATTAGAACTCCAATTAAATTAGCAGATGCTAAAATAAATGATTATTTATATGATTCATATGAATTTATAAAAAAGGTTTTATCTAGAGAAGAAATAATTAAGAATAATACATTACATTTATTTGGCGAGGAATATGAAATAAAAGAAGTAGATGATTTTAATTCATATATTGAATGTGATGGTGAATTTATAATTATTCATAAGACAACTGATACAAATATTGAAAAATTAGTTTATAATTATTATATAGAATGTCTTCGTCATTTTGTTAATAGATATTTAGAAGAATGTAAGAATTCATTAAATATTAATAAAGCTATTAAGGTAAATTATAAAAATGTTAAAACCTATTTTGGCTTATGTACTCCTAAAAGGAATACAATATGCTTTGCAGCAAAGCTTGCAAAATATGAGCCAATATTAATTAAAAGTGTAATCTATCATGAATTATGTCATTTTTATTTTTTAAATCATCAACAAGGCTTTTATAAATTATTAGAAAATGTATTTTCAAATTATAAATATTATCAGCATAAACTAAGAAGCATTAAATATAATGATAAATACTAGGAGGTTACTATGAGAGGTAATTTTACTTATTACAATCCTACTAAATTACATTTTGGTAAAGATTCATTAAATGAATTAGAAAATGAATTAAAGAATTATGGTAATAATGTAGTATTAGTATATGGTGGTGGATCAATAAAGAAAAATGGTATTTATGATTCTATCATTGAAATACTTAATAAGGCTAATAAAAATATATTTGAAATCTCAGGTGTAATGTCAAATCCAACATTAGATAAGCTATATGAAGGAATCAAGATTGCTAGAGATGCCAAAGTTGATTTATTTTTAGCTGTAGGTGGTGGATCAGTAATAGATTACACTAAGGGAGTTTCTGCCTCAGTAAATCTAGATCCTAGTATTGATCCATGGGAAGAATATTATCTTAAAATGAATGATTGTAAGGTAAAGCCAATTCCAATTGGTACAGTTCTAACAATGGTTGGTACAGGTAGTGAAATGAATGGTGGATCAGTTATCACTAATACTAAAAGTAATTTAAAAATTGGTAAAGTATTTGATTCATCATTATTCCCTAAATTTACTATTTTAAATCCTGAATTTACATTTAGTATTCCTAGATATCAAATGGTAGCTGGTATATTTGATATAATGAGTCATATTATGGAACAATATTTCTCTGATGAGGATGATAATACATCAGATTATATTATGGAAGGATTAATGAGATCATTAATTAATTCATCTAAAATAGCAGTTAAAAATCCATTAGATTATGATGCAAGAAGTAATATCATGTGGACAGCAACATGGGCATTAAATACATTAGTAAATAGAGGAAAGACTGAAGATTGGGAAGTACATATGATTGGACAAGCAATTGGTGCAGTTACTAATGCGACTCATGGTATGACCTTATCTGCAGTATCTATTCCATATTATTGTTATGTAATGCCATATGGAATACAAAAATTTAAAAGATTTGCGATAAATGTATGGAATGTAAATCCATTTGGTAAAAAAGATGATCTTCCTTATGCAAAGACAGATAAGGAAATTGCTCAAGAGGGTATTATATTAATGAGCGAATGGATGAAAGAAATTGGGTTAGTAATGCATATAGCAGAGCTTGGTGTTACAGAAGAATTATTTGATAAGATTTTAGATGGAACATTCCTATTACAAGGTGGCTACAAGCCTCTTACAAGAGACGAAGTATTAAAGATATTAAAGGCTAGTATGTAATATTTGTTTCTTATCCTTGATTTTTAAGACAATTTTCAGTATAATAATTAAGTATATTTTTGGAGGAATTCATTTATGGAAAATAAAAAGGTTATAGATTTAACTACTGTTGGTAAGCAAGAATTAGAAGAAGAATTAGATAGACGTGTCAACGTTGACCGTGAAAGAATTAAACAAGCAATTAAAGAAGCTCGTGAGCAAGGCGACTTATCTGAAAATGCAGATTATTCAGCTGCAAGAGAGGATCAAGCTAATAACGAAGCAAGAATTCAAGAAATTCAAAATATTTTAAAATATGCTAGAATCGTTGATATCGTTAACGTTGTAGTTGAATATGTTGATTTAGGTAAAACTGTTGAATACCAAATTTGTGGTAGTGAATCAGATCCATTCAATGGAAAGATTTCAAATGATTCACCTTTAGCAAGAGGTTGTTTAACTCATTCTAAGGGTCAAACATTTATTATTACTACTGAAAATGGTAAAGATTTAAAGGTTAAATTAATTAGTAAAAAGTAAAAAATTAAAAAGGTCCGATGGGCCTTTTTTAAACCCAAAATATAAATATTTTAATTCAATAAAATCTTTATGAAAAGGCTTGCATAAATGGGCTAATTTGTTATATAATGATTTTAGAGATTTTTAAACATACGGAGGAGAATATTTATATGACAAAAGCAGATATGGTAGCTGCAGTAGCAGATAAGCTTGATTTATCAAAGAAGCAAGCTGAAATCGCTGTTGATACTGTGTTCAACACTATTATGGAAGGAATCAAGACTAATGATAAGGTAGTTATTTCAGGTTTTGGTACTTTTGAAGTTCGTACACGTGCAGCTAGAACTGGTAGAAACCCAAGAACAGGTGAAGATATCACTATTCCTGAACAAAAGACACCAGCATTTAAAGCTGGCAAGGTTTTAAAGGATTGTGTAAAGTAAAATTTTAAACAGGGCCTGTTGGTCCTGTTTTTTTATTTAGCGAGGCTTATATGAATGCATTTGATGCTATTTATACAAACAATATGGCAGCACTAAAAGAATATCTAGCAACTGGAGATGTAAATATTAAAAACGAAAGAGGAATGTCTTTATTACATTACGCTATCGTTTTTGATAATCCAGATATTTTTGAATTATTGTTGTCAAGTTATATTAATGTTAATATTAAAGATGCCAGAGGTGAAACTCCTGCTCATTACTGCGTAGTTAATAACAAAATGGGATTTTTAAAAAGCTTAATTAGACACGATGCAGATATGACAATTAAAAATAATGATGGTCAATCACCATTATTTAAGGCTTGCTCTTTAGGTAGAGAGAATATGGTTTATCTTTTACTTGAATCAAATAAGTTTAATTTATATGAGCGTGATTCAAATGATGAAACTGTATTTATGGCCTTAGTAAGAAGCCGTAATTTAGATTTATTACAAAAAACAGTATTAGATGATAAGATTGTAGATTGTAAAAATTACGCTGGTGAAACACCACTTCATATAGCTGCAAGATCTGGAGATATTAGAATTGTTAATTTCTTAATTGAGAATAAAGCATTTGTTAATGCTAAAACAAAGACTGGTGAAACTCCAATATTTTATGCAGTAGCTGCACAGCATCTAGATGTAATTGATGCGTTAATCAAAAATGGTGCAGTATTAGATTGCAAATCTACATTTGGTGATATGATATATGATAATATTCCTTCTTATGAGCTTTCAAGCTATGTAAACGAAAGATCAGAGAAGTATAAAGCATATATGTATCATACTAATTATCCACTTCATTATGCAATTATTATTGAAAATTATGAGCTTGTAAAAAAGTATTCAGTAATTAGAAATGTTGCTAGAATGGACCAATTTGGATATACCCCATTAGATTTAGCTATTAAAATCGGTAATGAAAGAATTTTGACTCTTTTAAAGGAAAATTTAAATTAGTTATTGCATTTTATACCGATTGTAGTATAATAACTATGATATGATTTTTGAGAGAGGAAAAGCGTTCCTCTCTTATTTATTTCTTAATATGAGGTGATATTTTTGGAAAATAAGAAATTAACTGAAGGCGCAAAGGAAATATTAAAGCCATTCTTAGAAGAAAAGGGTTTAATATTATATGATTCATTATTAGTTAAAGAGGATGATAATTTAATATTAAGAGTATTAATTGATAATCCTGATGGATTAATTGATATTGATACATTAGCCTTAGCTAATGAATATTTATCAGATAGAATTGATAAATATGATGATAATATGCCCGAATATATGCTTGAGGTTTCATCACCAGGAGCTGAAAGAGAATTAAGAAATGATGAAGAAATAGAAAAGTCTATCAATAAATATATCCATGTTGAAATACCTAATATGATTTATGAAGGAACATTATTAGAAGCAAATGTGGATCAAATAGTAATTAGAATTAATATTAAAGGTAGATTTAAGAATCTTGCAATTAACAAAAACGAAATTAAATTAATCAGATTAGCTGTTAAATTTTAGGAGGGAAATAAGATGATTAAGAAAGAGTTCTATGAACAAGTAAAGCAACTTGCTGAAGAAAGAAATATTACTGAAGAAGATGTACTTGAAATTTTTAAGAAGGCATTAGAGAATTCATATAAGAAGGAATTCGGAAATACTTCATGCCGTGTTGAATTCAAGCCTGAAAAGTATGCAATCTTCATTTATTCTGTAAGAAAAGTTGTTGAAGCTTATACAGAAGAAGCTGAATTAGATGAAGAGGTTGAAAATACTGAACCAAAAGAAGAAATTGCAGAAATTTTATTAGAAGATGCTAAGAAAATTAAAGCCAGTGCAAAGGTTGGCGACATAATTGAATGGCAAGTTAATGTAAAAGAATTTGGTAGAACATCTGTTCTTGCTTCAAAATCTATTACAAATCAGGGAGTTAGAACAAAGCAAAGAGAATTAGCGTATGAGCATTTCAAAGCATTAGAAAATGAAATGATTACTGCTAAGATTACAAATGAAAATGATCGTTACATTATTTTAGATTTAGGTTTTGGCACAACTGCAACATTACCTAAGACTGAATTAGCTAACGGTGAAGTAGCTGAAATTGGTGACAATATCAGTGTATATATTAAATCAGTAGAACCTACTAATAAGGATCCAAAGGTATCTGTATCTAGAAGCGATAAGCAATTAGTAATCAGATTAATGGAAAAATATATTCCAGAAATTGCATCTGGTGTTATTGAAATTAAGGGTATTGCAAGAGATGCTGGAGATAGAAGCAAGATTGCAATTTATTCTAATGATAACAATGTAGACGCAATAGGTTCTTGCGTTGGTGAAGGTGGAAGCCGTATCCGTGACGTTGTTAATGCTTTAGGTGGAGAAAAAATCGACTTATATAAGTGGAGTGAAAACCCTGAGGAATTAATTACTAATTCATTACAGCCAGCTAATGTAACTAAGGTATTAAGCATTGACCCTAAGACCAAGTCAAGTGTTGTAGTAGTACCAGATGCTCATCTATCATTAGCAATTGGTAAGGCAGGACAAAATGTAAGACTTGCAGTTCAATCTTGTGGTTATAAGATTGATATCGTTCCTGTAAGTGTTGCATATGAACGTGGCGATTTAATCTAATGAAAGAAAAAAAGCAAATTTTACGTACTTGTGTTGTAACACGTGAGGTATGTGAAAAAAAGGATTTAATTAGAGTTGTTAGAACACCTGAGGGTAATGTTATTATTGATCCAAAAGGAAAAGCTAATGGTAGAGGTGCATACTTAAAAAAATCTAAGGATGTAGTATTATTAGCTAAAAAATCTAAAGCTTTAGATAAAAAGCTTGAGGTTAGTGTTCCAGATTCTATTTATGATGAGCTTTTAGGTCTAATCAATGAATAAAATATTAAATAATTTAGGATTATGCCTTAAGGCAGGTAAATTATGCCATGGGGCAGACTCAGTAATTGAAGGTATAAGAAGTGGAAAGGTAAAACTTGTTTTCTTAGCTTCTGATGCCGCAATTAATACAAAAAAGAAAATTACAGATAAAGCAAAATATTATTCTGTGGAGGTTAATGAAGAGTATACCTCATTAGAGCTTTCTAATGCTATTGGAAAAAGTGGAAGAATGGTATTAGGAATAACTGATGAAAACTTTTTAAAAATATTAAAGAAATAAGGTGATTTTGTGGCTAAGAAACAAAAAGAAACAAGAGCTTCTAATTTACCAGTTAAAAAAGGTAAAAAGGCTGAACAAGATAATAAGCAAAAAACAGTCTTAACCTATAGAGATGGTATGACTGTTGCTGAAGTTGCAGCTGGTATGGGAAAGACTAATGCCCAAATTATTATGAAGCTTATGCAAGTTGGTGTTATGGCAACTCAAAATCAAACAATTGATAGAGAGACATGTGAACTTGTCGCTATGGATTTTGGATTTGAGCTAAAGGATGAAGTTGTTACAGATGTAACTAGATTCGATGAATTCGTTATTGAAGATGACGAAGCATCATTAGAATCTAGACCACCAGTTGTAACAATCATGGGACACGTTGACCATGGTAAAACTACATTACTAGACACAATTAGAAATTCAAGAGTAGTAAAATCAGAATCTGGAGGAATTACACAACATATTGGTGCTTACCAAGTAGATCATAATGGTTTTATTATTACATTTATTGATACTCCAGGTCATGCTGCATTCACTCAAATGCGTGCTCGTGGTGCTCAAATTACAGATATCGTTGTATTAGTAGTTGCTGCAGATGATGGTGTAATGCCTCAAACTGAAGAAGCAATTGCCCATGCAAAGGCTGCAGGATGCCCAATTATCGTTGCTATAAATAAAATGGATAAGCCTACAGCAAATCCAGATAGAGTAATGCAAGAATTAGCTAATTATGACCTTTTAGCTGAAGCATGGGGTGGAGATACAATCTTCGTACCTATTTCAGCCCTAAAGGGTACTGGTGTAGATAATTTACTTGAAATGATTCAATTAGTAGCTGAAATGAAGGATTTAAAGGCTAATAAAAATAGATTAGCAATTGGTACAGTAATTGAAGCTATGCTTGATAAGGGTAGAGGACCTGTTGCTACATTTCTAGTTCAAAATGGTACATTAAAAATTGGTGATATCGTTGTATGTGGTAACACATATGGTAGAGTAAGAACAATGGAAGATGATAGACATGCTAAATATGAAGCTGCTACTCCATCAACTGCTGTTGCTGTAACTGGTTTAAATGAAGTACCTCTAGCTGGTGATAAATTCATGGTATTTAGTGATGAACGTTTAGCAAGAGATACTGCTGAGGCTAGAGCCCTAAAGGCTAAAAATGCTGATCAAGCTGCTAAGAAGGCAACTTCATTAGAGGATTTATTTGCTAACGCAAATTCTGATAAATCTAAGGAATTAAATTTAATCATTAAATGTGATGTACAAGGCTCTGTAGAAGCTTTATCACAATCATTAATGAAATTAAATGTTGAGGATTTAAAGGTTAATATTATTCGTGCATCTGTTGGTGCTATCACTGATACTGATGTTACATTAGCTGAAGCATCAAATGCTATTATTATCGGATTTAATGTAAGACCTATGGCTCCGGTAAGAAATGAAGCTGCAGTTAAGGGCGTTGAAATTAGATTATATAGTATCATTTATAAGGTATTAGAAGATATTGAAGCTGCCCTAAAGGGTATGCTAGATCCAGTATATGAAGAAGTAGTTACTGGTCAAGCTGAGGTTAGACAAACATTTAAGCTTTCATCAGTTGGTACAATCGCTGGTTGTTATGTAACTGATGGTGTTATTGAAAGAAATTCTTTAGTAAGAGTACTTCGTGATGGTATTGTAATATTCGAAGGTAAAATGGCATCATTAAAGAGATTCAAAGATGATGTTAAGGAAGTTAAGAACGGCTTCGAATGTGGTATCACAATTGAAAAATTCAATGATATTAAGGAAGGCGATGTCATTGAAGCATCTATCATGAAAGAAGTTGAAAGATAATGAGCTTATCTTTAAAAAGAATGGAGTCTACTGCGTTAAGAGAGCTTTCCATTATTCTTAACAGAGAGGCCAAAAACGAATTATTAAAGCATATAACAATAACTGAAGTAAGAATTACTAATGATTTATCTTACATGACTGTATATTATACATTCTATCAAGGTGAAAATGCAGATTATATTAAAGCCCTAGATGAATCTAATGGCTATTTAAGATCTGCCCTAGCTAAAAAGCTAAATGCTAGAAAAATGCCTGAATTAATTTTTAAATTAGATGAATCATTAGCTTACGGTAATCATATTGATGAACTTTTAAATGAATATCATAAAAAGCATGATAAAGAAGGTAATTAAAAATGGCTTGTGATCATAATTGTAGTAGCTGTAAGTCTGCAAGCTGCGGAAAAAATCAATCTTTATTAGTTACAACTAATGAAAATAATCATATTAAAAAAATTATTGCAATAATGTCTGGTAAGGGTGGAGTAGGTAAATCTATGGTAACAACTACTCTAGCTGTAAGTCTAGCTAAACAAGGCTATAAGGTAGGTATCCTTGATTCAGATATTACTGGACCATCCATTCCTAAGGCCTTTGGCTTAAAGCCAGGTGTTACTGGAAATTCAGAAAATTTAATGTTTCCACCAATAACTAAAAAATATGGTATCAAGGTTATGTCAATTAATGTATTAATTGATGACCCTACTCAACCAGTTGTTTGGAGAGGCCCAGTTCTAGGTAGCGCAATTAAGCAATTTTACCAAGATGTATTATGGGAGGACCTAGATTATTTATTAATTGATATGCCTCCAGGAACAGGAGATGTAGCATTATCAGTTTTCCAAATGCTACCTGTTGATGGTGTTGTAATCGTATCTACACCACAAGATTTAGTAAAAATGATTGTTGGTAAAGCAGTATCTATGTGTAATCAAATGAACATGAAGATTGTTGGTTTAGTAGAAAATATGGCATATATGAAATGTCCTTGCTGCAACAATCCAATTTATCCATTTGGAGTATCTAAATTAGATGACGTATGTGAAACATTTAATTTAAAGCCTCTTGCAAGCTTACCAATTAATCCTGATCTTACTACATTAATTGATAGTGGTAAGGCAGAAGAAATGAATACTGATTATGCAGATTCATTTGTAAAAGAAGTAATTGATTTTAATTAATTAATAATGGCACTACTAGGTAGTGCCATAAATATTAAATAGGAGATTTTTATGACTTGTAAATGTGCATTTATAGTCTATACATCTATTATGGGGGATGTAGAGCTTGATGATTTTATAAATAGATTAGGTGTAGAACCAGGAATAACTGATGGTAGATTATTTTATGGGTTATCCAAAAGAAAAATAGATGATGATTTTCAATTATCAGTTTTTGTTTATGAATCATTATCATCTATTATTCATCAGGCAAAGGAATTAAAGAAGCTTAAGGATATGTACCATTGCTTCTATGAATTAAATATAAAATTTGCACATGATGAGGATGAATCATATTATTTTAATAATTATACATTATCTGATGAAATAGAAAATTTCATAAAAATTTCTGAAACAAATTATAATCTAGAAATAGAAGAAATCTAACACTTTTGGCATCTTAGACCCCTAAGATGCCTCTTTTTTTAAAAAAAATTAACTTTTTTTAAAATTTTTTCCAAAATTTTCGGATTTTATGTCTATGTTTATATAGAGGTGATAAAAATTGAAGAAGTTAATCTTTTTTTTATTTTTGGTAAATTTTTTAATAATTCCATGTTTTTTTGTTAATGTATATGCTGAAGATACAGACTATTTAGCATATATAGAAATTGTTATGAGTACTGGTAAATTAATAAGAAACTATACTAAAGAGGAAATGGCTGATTTAAAAGCTAGATCAGAAAGTAATACATTCTTTGGTATAAGCATAGCTAAGGATAATGTAGGTACTAAAGCAACCTATATTTCAAGCATTTTAGTTTCTTATGAAAACTCAGGTACATCTCCAATTGAATTAACAAAGGAGGTTCAGGTAGAAACAAACAAAAAGGTTTCATTTTCTACTAGTGGCTCAGTCTCAGGTAGCATAGGAGGTAATCTCAAAAAAATCAAAGGAGAGCTTGCTGCAAAGGCTGATGTTAAATATTCTGAAAGCACAGAGGTAAGTGTTAAGGAAAAGAAAACAATGAGGCTAAAGGTAGATCCTAATACTAAAATGATTTTATATTTAACTGGTGATTTATTCATATACAATGGTTGCTTTTCATGCTATTCATTCTTCGTTAAAGAATTTTCAGCAGCTTATGAATTTGTTATTCTAGCAACTCAGTATGAAAGATTAGAAGAAGCTACAATAAATGAAGATCTATTAGTTAAGGCAGGTGCGTAAAATGAAAAATAAAAATTTAATTAAAATCATTATTATAGTAACTCTTTGTATAATAGCTATTACATCAATTATTTTTATTATAATTTGTTCAGTTAATAAAAATATTAATGAAGGCTATCATACAGTATTAGAATCTAAATCATATGTTTATGAAAAGGATAGAAAAATGACATTTAATGTCTATTCAGATACCTATGATACTTTAATTGCTGATAATACGAATAATCAATATGTATTACAATTAAATAATCTATCCTACGAATTAGAAAATGTAGAGGTTAGAAAATATAAAATACCGGAATCTACACTATTAAAAATTGAAGCTGATATACCAATTATTTCTGATAGTGTTTCATCAGATTCAGCTAAGCTAATAATTTATACTCCTAATAAAACAGTAACATTAAGACTAGGTGCTATGTCAATACTAAATCCAACTAAATATAAGCTATTAGGAGTAGATAGATTATATGCTAGCTATTGTATCGTTGATGGATATAAACAATTAGTAGGTATTAATATTAAATTTAAAGAACATTATGATTCAATAGAGGATTTTAAATTAGGCGAATATGCAATTGGAAATCTAAGATTGATGACTAATGAAAATTATGATAATGAAATTAATATTCAGGATATAATTCCAAGCTATAACATATATCGTGTTGAAAGAGTAACAGGAGTTAGTGTAAATAAGGATTCATATTTTATTCCAATAAATTATATATCCTTAATGCTAATTAGAGAGAGCTATATCAGCTTAAGAATTAATAATGAGAATTATTATATTGATACATTCTCATTTATGACAAATGATTTAAGCTATGAAGAATATAAAAATATTATGAAGGATGGTGAAATTAAATGATTAAATTAACTAATGTCCAAAAAAAGTATTCAGGCAATTATGTATTAGATAATGTAACATTAGATTTCTCAGAATCTGGTATTTATATTCTTCAGGGCATAAATGGTAGTGGTAAATCAACTATCATTAAGCTCTTAACTGGTATAGTATATAAGACAAGTGGTGAGTTAAAAATCGACAATACAATATCCTATCTTCCAGATAAATTCATCCTACCAAAATTAATGAAAGTAAAAAATTATTTATCACTTGTCTTAGAAAGAAAATCTAAAGTAGACCAGCTTATTTCTAAATACCAAATTCCAAATAAAAGAATAGGAGAATTATCAAAGGGTAATTTACAAAAGCTAGGTCTATTACAAATATTTGAATATGAAGCAGATTGTTATATCCTAGATGAACCAATAGATGGTTTAGATGAATTTGCAAAAAAATTAGTGAAGGATATCATTAAAGAAAAATTATTAATGAAAAAAATTATTATTATGAGCTTACATAATAAAACTTATTTTAATGATTTAAATCCCAAAATATATGATGTAAAGGAAGGAAGATTAAATGAGAAAAGAAAAAAGCTTCAAGCTAACCAATCTAATTAGATTATATTTAAATTTCTTATTTCAAAAATCTACAATAATAATATTATCAATTTCATTATTATTAATTTTAGTTATTGAAATATTTATTTCAAATCCCTTTTTAGATCCAAGTGAATATCTACAAGGCTATGAAGAAATACATTTAACCTATTTCACACAATCATTTTTCATAGTTCAATTATTTAATTCTATTATTATCGCAACAATTTCAATTTCATATACAATCACATCTAATCAATTTGATACGATGTTTTTATCTCATACATCTAGAGTAAGGCTTTGTGCATCTAAATTGATTGCTGCAGTAAAAGTATTATTAATATTATGTATTTATGAAATATTAGTAATAAATATAATTCCATTAATTAGATATCCATTTTTTAAATTAAATGCTGATTTCTTTTTATCATTATTGTATTTATTATTATCTACTATAACAGAAGCGGCAATTTCATTCTTATTATCTACAACAATTAATATTATATTAATACCAATGGTATTTATGTTTATATCTGCTGTAATAAAGCTATTAACAAATAATTTTACATTATTTAAAAATGTAATAATAAAAATAATACCATTAGTAAATATTAATTATGATGGAATAAACTGTGATGCTGCAATATTAGCACCAATATGGATTATATTAATTACATTATTATATTTAAGTGTATATTCTATTAAGGATTTGAAACAATAATAAGATAAAATAATTGAATAAATATAAAATTATTGTTGACATCATATTAGTTTTAGTGTATTATACTAGAGTAAAATAAATATGTGGAAAGAAGAAACGCCTGTTTCTCGCCTGATTGATTATGTTGGTAGGCAAAATGTCACGATAAACTTTAATTTGTTTTTATGATGTTACAAGAGGGCGTTTATGTCCTCTTTTTATTTTAATAAAGTACGGGGGTGCTAGTATTAACAAGCAGAAGAAAAACAATGAAAGTTATGTAAATGAAGATATTAGATGTAAGGAAATGCTTGTAATAACAGATACAGGAGAAAAGCTTGGTCTATTATCTAAGGGTAAAGCTTTACAAGAAGCTGAGAGTAGAGGAATGGATTTAGTTTTAGTATCTCCAGATTCTAATCCTCCAGTTGCTAAAATGATGGATTATTCTCGTTTCCGCTTTGAACAACAAAAGAAAGCAAAGGAAATGAAGAAAAAACAAAAGGTTATAGTAGTTCAAGAGATTCAATTATCTCCAACTATTGAAAAACATGACTTCGAAACTAAGGCTAAGAAGGCAAGAACAATTTTAATGGACAAGGGTAATAAAGTAAAAGTTACTTTAAGATTCTATGGTCGTATGATTGTTCACCAAGATTTAGGTAAAGAGGTCATTGATAAATTTGTTGAAAGTTTATCAGATTGTTCAACTGTTGAAGCTCCAGTTAAGCTAGATGGTAGAACATTATTTGCAGTAATTGCACCAAAAAATGAAAATAAGTAAGGAGAAAGAAACATGCCAAAAGCAAAAACACATAGTGGTTTAAAGAAGAGAATCAAAATCACAGGTACAGGAAAAATTAAGCGTGGTCACGCATATACAGGACACTTAAAGACTAATAAGTCTCATAAGCAAAACAAGAACTTATCAAAGGCTGCATTAGTACATAACACAGATGAGAAGCGTATTAAAACATTAATCGCTAACATGAAGTAATTTAGGAGGTAAGGAAAAATGCCAAGAGTTAAAGGTGGATATACAACAAGAAGAAGACGTAAAGCTGTATTAAAGATGGCTAAGGGTTACTATGGTTCTAAGCACACAATTTATAGAACAGCTCATGAACAAGTAATGCGTTCATTAAGATATGCATTCAGAGATAGAAAGGCTCGTAAGAGAGAATTCAGAAAGCTTTGGATTACAAGAATCAATGCTGCATGTCAATTAAATGGTATTAAATATAACCAATTCATTAATGGTTTAGCTAATGCTGATGTTATTATCAACAGAAAGATGTTAGCTGATATGGCTGTTAATGATGCTGAAGGATTTGCAAAATTAGTAGAAGTTGCTAAGAATGCTAAGCCAAAGGCTAAGGTTGAAGAAAAGGTTGTTGTTTTAACAACTGAATCTAAGGCTGCTAAGGCTGCTGCAAAGGCTGAAGCTGAAAAGCCAGCTAAGAAAGCTGCAGCAAAGAAGACTACTAAGAAGGCTGAAGAAGCTGCTGAAGCTCCTAAGGCTGAAAAGAAGCCAGCTGCTAAAAAGACTACAGCTAAGAAAACAACTAAGAAAGACGCTGAATAATTATTCTTAAGAGTAACAGTATATACTGTTACTTTTTCTTTATTATTTAGAACTCTTATGATACAATAATCATTGTGAGGTGGCTTATGCTAACAAATAATCAAAAGAAAGTTTTTAAAATAATAATTGCAGTATGCATGTTGACTGTTTTAATTATAGTTGCAGAATATTTATTTGAATATTTTACAAAAGAATCAAGTAATCAAATGTCATTTTTTGCTAATCATTTATCTTTAGCATTTATTCTAATGCTAATAGGAGTGATTGCATTTATGTTACCATTTTTATCTAAAACAAGATTTTCAGAAGGAAAAGGCGATAATATGATGCTAATCATAGGAATTTTATTAATTCTTTGTGGTATTATTGCCATCCCAGTTTCTTTCTTATTTTAGAAATATTGTAAAATATTTATTCCTAGTGTATAATGAAGGTACTAGGAAGATGGCCGTGGAGCTCAGATTTTATTAAAAGGAAGCTGAGAGATATTATGTGCTGGATACCCTTAATTTGGGGACCCTAATTAATACTAAAAAGAGGCTTCCACCTTGTGGAGATTAGGTTCTTCACGAACCTTCCTAGGCATATTATTAATGTGGATTAAAAAAATCCACTTTTTATTTGTTTTTAGATGATTTATTTGTTATAATAAGTCGTTATGAAAATAAATGAGGAAATATAGATGACAGATTTTAGAAGTTTTAATATATCAAATAATATAATAGAAGCATTAGAAAAAGATAATATTTTAGTACCTACACCAATTCAACAAGAATCAATCCCTCTATTTTTAGAAGGATATGATCTAATTGGACAGGCTCAAACAGGTACAGGTAAAACATTCGCTTATGCTATACCAGTAATTGAAAAATTAGATGTAAATTCAAAGCAAGTAGAGGCTTTAATATTATGTCCTACAAGAGAATTATCAATTCAGGTATCAAATGAGATAAATAAATTAATTAAAGAGAATAAGAAGATTAAAACCGCAACAATATATGGTGGTGAATCATATGAAAAGCAATTTAAGGAATTAAGATTAAATCCTCAAATTGTTATTGGTACACCAGGTAGAATCATAGATATGATGGAAAAGAAAAAATTATCTTTTGCAAATATCAAAACATTAATATTAGATGAGGCAGATGAAATGCTAAAAATGGGATTTCAAGATGATCTAGAAAAGATTTTATCTGAAATGCCTAAGGAAAGACAAACAGGTTTATTTTCTGCAACAATGCCACCATTCATCAAAAATATAACTAAAAAATATATGAATGATCCTAAAATTGTAAAAATAGAAGCTAAAACATTAACAGTAGAAGCTATTGAAGAAAAGGTATATTTTTGTAAAAGAGATTCTAAAAAGGATTTGTTAATTAGATTATTAGATTATAATCAATTTAAATGTGTAATGATTTTTGCTAATACTAAAGCAATGGTAGATGAATTAGTATTATTTTTACAAAAGGAAGGCTTTAGATGTGATGGGTTGCATGGTGATCTAAAGCAAAACATGAGAGATAGAGTTATGCAATCATTTAGAACCTCTAATGTTGATATTTTAGTCGCAACAGACGTTGCAGCAAGAGGAATAGATGTAGATGGTATTGATTGTGTAATTAATTTTGATGTACCAAATGAAAATGAATTATATGTTCATAGAATTGGTAGAACCGCAAGAGCTGGTATGACAGGTACAGCACTTACAATCGCAACATCTAAATCAAAGGGTAGAATTTCTGATATAGAAAATTATACAAAAAGAAAAATAATAAAAGATGAAATACCTTCAGTTAAAGATATTAATACAATGTTAAATAAAAAATTATATTTAACTATTTTAGATAACATTGAAAAATATAAGGATATCCATGAATATGATTCTTTAATTACAAAGCTTGCTAGATTAAATTCAGATCCTGTACCTCTTTTAAATGCATTATTAAAAATGATTGATTATAATAAAAGAGAATATAATGAAATAGAAATATTACATTATAATGATAATAAGAAAAATGATAAAAAATCAAACAAGAATAATAAAGAGGATAAGAATAAAAAATCTAAAGGTAAGGATAACAATCAAGGTGGCTTTACTATAATAGAAATTAATTTAGGTGAAGAGGATAAAATAAGACCTAACCAATTAGTTAATTTCTTCCATGATGAATATATGATTCATCGTGAGCATTTTGGCAAAATTATTATCAATAAAAATAAGACTTTCTTTGAGGTTAAAAGGGAAGCATTAAGATTCTTTAAGCAAACTAAAAAGAAATTCAATAATAAAACAATAACATTTAAAGAAATAAACACATTACCTAAAAAGCATACCGGTAATATGTCAATAGATGAAAATAAATAAATTTTCAGATATTAAGACATATAAGGAAAAACACAAA
>Ga0310694_10000539_pt1 | contig 49034 bp, 43 predicted proteins | sample 174DNAGHGhighgp2_FD_203884 | JGI IMG/M metagenome (GOLD analysis project Ga0310694, IMG submission 203884) | Sheep rumen microbial communities from Palmerston North, Manawatu-Wanganui, New Zealand - 1742 DNA GHGhigh gp2 (v2) (version 2) | ecosystem: Host-associated > Mammals > Digestive system... | reverse complement strand
AACTTCCTGGTGAACAAGCCAATCGTCCTGGTTCCGGAACTGGACAACTGGACATTTAACATGGCGCCGAACATCAAGTTCCTGAACCATATCACCAATCCCGTCGGAGGTCCCGTCCCTATCCCGGAGCAGTTCCGGTTGATCCCGAACGGCCTGGTCCAGACCATCGTGAACTTCCGGAAGCAGACGATGTCCTACGTCCGTCCCTGGAAGGACGTGCCGAAAATGCCGGCGAACACCCTGACCCAGGCTATCCTGTCCTACAACTCGCTCTACCGGGCGAAGGTCATCGGCATCATGAAGAACTACCGTCGTTTCAACTACGTCATGGCGACGATTCTCAACATGATCTGCCAAATGCCGGAGCAGAATCATTTCATCCCGATCCCGGTCGGGAATGTCCAATATGAGAAGGCGGACTTCATGATGGCCTTCCGGGAATACACGAAGGCCACCATCCGTCGGCCGAACGACCCCTGGTATGCCCTCCTGATGAACCTCACGACCTTCATGCATGTCGAGGACGACCATCATTCCCTGTTCTCCTATCTTCCGGAGAAGATCCTCCCGAGAATCCACTTCATCTTCTACTCGAAGACGAACATGGTCATTGCGACGTTGCAAAACCTCAAGGAGTTCAACAAAGGGAAGACGGATCTTGTTCTGGTGAAATTCCTGAAGCAGATGGGGGCCCTGGCCTTGCAAGGCCAGATCATCTCCTCCACGGACTTCGGCGTCCGCCCGGTTTCCGGCGCAATCGACACGGAAGTGGAAGAAGAGATCACGGAACAGGAGATCAACTCCGACGATCTGGAGCGGATCATCGAGGTGAAGGAACGTCCGGAAGCGGAACAGCGTCCGTCGCCTACCTTGTCCCCGGACGTCTCTCCGGACGAGGTCGTCTCCCGGCCAAAACCGGAGGAGGAGCCTGTGTCGGAGCCCATGCGCTTCTCCATGCGGTCTCTTGTCCCCGATCTGAAACGCTACGCCAGGGTCGTCATGGAGCTCGCCCGAAAACTCGACTTCCGGAAGGATGTCCGGACAGAGATCGGCATTCGAGATCGTCTGGTCAAGGCCATCACCAATCTCTCTCGGAGAGTGGATGAAGACGCAAAGCCACCTGTCGCGATGCGAGGTGTGTCGGGAGGGACCCATCCGGAAGATGTTCAGGAGACGCCTCCCGTCGAGATCCAATCGAATCTCATCCCGGAGAACGCGAAACCCGAGATGGTCAAATCGGAGACGCTGGAGGATATTCTGGAATCCCCGATCCCGGAAATCCAGGAAGTGAGACGGGAAGTCGTCACAATTCGACCGACCCTGGTCAACAATGGCCGGACGATTGTCAACGCCCCGGCCTACACGAAAGCCCCGAGCGAATCCGCCAGGAAGGCGTTTGACGCCGCCACGACGGATGAGATCGACGCCAGGGCGGCTGAAACCATCATGAAAGCCACGCACTTGACGAAAGCCCAGGAAGACCGTGCGGTTCGCCTGGCGGAAGCCTACAAGGAGATTGAGCTCAACGGAAAGACCTTGCAGACCATCCTGAACGAGTCACCGGATGACCAGGTCTCCAAGAACGAGCTGGATTTCCTGAAAGGGCAGGTCCCGGATGAATCCATGCTGAAGTCCTCCGTCGCCAATTTCGACACGGAATACATGGACAAGTTCTTCATGAAGGATCTGGTCGCCGTCCTCACCTCCTTTAATAAGGTAGGGATGTTCCTGAAGGATCTCAAGATCACGGACACGTCCAATTCCCAGGACAGCAAGATGGAGGTCAAAGCCATCTATGAAGATCTCAACCATAAGACCCATACCGTCCGGTTCACCGTGCCGAAAGTGGACAAACGGGGCTACTGCTACATCAATGGCGGACTGAAGGTGCTGAAGAAACAACGCATCACCGTGCCGATTTGCAAGGTCTCCCCGATCCGTGTCACCCTGTCCTCCGACTACAATAAGTACCTCGTGGAACGGGTGAAGTCTGTCGCCCATAGCTTCATCAACTACATCGACAAAATCGTGGAGGTATCCGAAAAGAAGATCAAGGTCGTGTTCGGATCCGCATCTCTTCCGACCCAGCCGTTCCCGTACGAATACACGGCCATCGCCCGGAAGTACACGGCCATGACCATCGCCGATCAGGATGACTCCCGTCATCCCTGGATCTTCCACTTCAACGACCCAGCTAGACTCGTGGAGCTCTATGGTGCATCCGGCATACCGGAGGATGTCGTGAAAGACGCCCAGGACAACGAGGACGACGTCAAAGGCTATCTGGTCGGCATCCACAACACCCAGTCCCCGGTCTACGTCTATATGAAACTGGACGGATCCCTCGTTCTCTACAATGCGGAGGACGGCGTCACGAACGACGGGTCTACCTTCATCGATCTTGTCTGCGAATTGTGCAATCTGGACATCTCCCACCTGAACGAATGGACGGAGTTCAAGCTTCTGTCCAAGTCCGTCCCGGTGATCTTCGCTCTGGCTTATCGATATGGCCTGTCCTACATGCTGAACTACATGAAGACAAAATACGCCATCTACGACAAGAAGGCAAGATATCCGAGGCGCCAGTCCGATGTCATCATCAAGTTCAAAGACAAGGTCCTGGTGATCCCGAGGGCTCCCTTGAGTCATAGTCTCATCTTCGCCGGGCTGAACAACTACGAGAAGTTCCTTCTGAAGTACAACATCGAGGACATGGACGACAAGAACACCTACTTCGAATTGCTTCAATCGAAGAAGATGTCCGTTCACAACCTGAAAGGCATCGACAACTATTTCGACCTGTTTGTCGACCCTATCACGAGGGATGTCCTCTTCAGGATGGGCGAACCCACCGACGCGAAGGACCTCCTCATCAGGGCCACGACCCTGCTTACAACGGAGGATCATCCTCCGGTTGCCGCCTCGACCAACTACCGTTTCCGCAGCGATGAAAGAATCTGCACAGCGGCGTACAAAATCCTGGCGAACACCTACGCCACGTTCCGCTACAGAGGCATCGGCGCCTCCAACACCTTCTCCATCCGGGATTTCGAGATCACGAACATGGTCATCAACGACCAGCTGATGGAGCCGGTGGAGCAGATCAATCCCGTGAACGACGTCAAGTACCGTGAGGAATACGGGCATGGCGGAGCCGGCGGACGGCAGTCCACCGACACCTTCATGATCGACGATCGGCAGTGGCCGGAGGACGGCGTCGGCATCATCGGCGAATCCTCCGTCGACAACGGCAAGACCGGCTATGCCGGAAACATCAGCTGCAACCCGACTATCGACAACATCCGTGGCCTGACCATCAACAAGAAACTGGAGGACATCACACCGAGCGAGGCGTTCACCAGCACGACGTTGCTTGGGCCTTGCGCCGTCAACGACGACTCGAAGCGTGTATCGTTCTTGAACATCCACCTTTCCCATTATGTAGCGACAAAGGAAATGTCGCTGCCACGAGTCCGTACCGGTTACGAGCGTGTTCTGGCCCATCGATGCAAGCCGCCGTTCTCCTACACAGCGGAAGAGGATGGCATCATTGAGACCATCAATGAGGAGTCCCACATGCTGGTGGTCTCCTACCCGAAGTCCAGGCGGAAGATCTCCGTGGAATACGGGGACCTTTATACCAATAACGGAGGCGGTGGCTTCTACTGTACGCAGAACATCGTCATCAACGGCTTCAAGGAAGGCGACAAGGTCAAGCGAGGCGATGTCATCGTCTACAACAACCGCTTCTTCAAGCCGGATCCGTTCTCGAAGCAGGTCGATCTGTCCTTCGGGCAGCTGGCGAATGTCGCCATCATTGACATGTCGAGGACGGTGGAAGACTCCGACATCATCTCCGCCCAGCTGGCGGAGAAGCTGGAGTTCAATCCTGTCCATCCCCGTGACATCGTCATCACGAAGTCGACGACCATCCACAAGTACGCGGCCGTCGGGACGGAGATCTCCAACGTCGATCCGCTCATGATCTTCGACCAGTCCGCCATTACGGACGACATGTTCGGTGGCGTCGATGAAGAGACAGCTGAGCTGCTGGCGAAGGTCAACCGCCAGACACCGAGGGCGAAGTTCACCGGAAGGATCGTCAAGATCGATGCGTTCTACCTTGGCGATACATCCGAGATGTCCCCGTCCGCACGCAACCTCGTCAACCTCATCAACCGGGAGAAGACGAAGAAGGCGAACGTCTCGAAGGGCACCGACAACGAGGCCGACTATCCGGCCACGACGAACATCACGGACTCCGCCCGTATCGGGGCGACCGTGCTGGAAGAGGACACCCTCATCATCCGCTTCTACATCCAGCAGGACATGTCCATGGGCGGTGGCGACAAGGTGGAGTTCGACTCCTCCCTGAAGTCCGTATCGGCCGGGACGGTCGAACATGGATGGGACACGGAGGATGGCAGTGTCACATGCGACGCGTTGTTCTCCGCCGTCGGCATTCACAAGCGTCTGATCAATTCCCCGATCCAGACCGGCATCATGAACCGGAACCTGGAGAAGATCGAGAAGGACGTCCTGGAAATGTACTTCGGAAAATAAAACGGGCAGAGCCAGGAGGCTGGGGTGACCCAGCCTCCTGGCGTCTGTTCACATGTTAATTGTGATGTAGAGGATAATCCAGAACTTCTTCCCCTTTATAAAGGAGCCGATGGTGGTAGTCCTTTCCGGACCGGAAGAAGTCATACACGATGTCCGGTATCTCGAACACACGGAAGACCTGGTCGATCTTTCGGAGGAATGAGTTCAACGCCTCGATATAGTCGTCCTGCATTTCATCCAGATAGCCCATCCGCTCGACGGCGCACTTCGCCCGTTCCAGATACTGGTTGAAGTAATCCGAAATGACCTTCCGGTAGGCCTTGGTCAGTTCCGTCTTCATGTCCGACCGAAACAACAAGGTCTTGATGTCCTGCTCGATAATGGACGGAAGAGTCTGGACAAAGTGACTGTATTCGCTGAGATAGATGTTCGGACGGTCGTCGATCGACGTCCGAAGATAGGTGAGATGTCGGTTTTCCGCCGGGCAATAGGCGTAGATGTACCGACAGCGGTGGTGGTTGACCGCTCCTCCATAGGAGAACATTCCGATGAGTTGCCCTGTCTTGTTCAGGGCCTGGTAGGCCTTCAGCCACGCCCGGTCTTCCGGGAGACTGGCATAGGTCTTTTTCTGTTGCTCCAAACGTTCTTGGATTCCTGATGTTAGATCCAGCATGTTTCTCGTGTTCCTTTCTCTAATCCTCTACTACCCTTTATGACATCAATGGCCGAAATCCAGCTGGCCGATGACGGTCGCCAGATTGACCATGCGTTTCGCTTTTCCTCTTCCGTTGGTGAATTCCAATGTCGCCATGAAGGAATCCGTGACCTCCGTCACCGTCATCTCCAGCGACTCATTATCCTTATTATCCGAGAAGGCGTTCTGCCATTCCGGAACGGATTCCCGGATCGTCTTGACGGAGCGTTCCGATCTGGTCAGAGGCTTCAGGAGAGCTTCGATGATGCGGATGGCCAGCGGCAATCCGGTCTGGGTGACTTTGGCGTCGAATGACGTCTTGACCTCGGCGAGCGGGGCCATGACACGATAAAGGTTCCTCATAGTGGCGTTTCTCCGAATGGATGTGGTTTTAACAGACAAAGGGGCCGGAACCGTCCCGGCCTATAGTATTCCCTTCCTTCCGTTAATAATTTGAGCGTTCGGTTATTCAATGCGACTCGAGACATCACGTAAAACTGAATCTAATAACAAGGAGTGTAACACCATGAGTCTATTGGACGACACCTTCGGAACAGTCGAAGCATCCCTTAACAATTACTGCCGGTTCAACACCGGATCCCTGTTCGATCTGGCTACCGGATATTTCGAGAAAGGTTATGATGACAAATGGTATCTGAACGGAGGTCTTGGTTGCCAGATCAATGGCTTTGTCGGACGGAACGGAACCTTCAAGAGCTCCCTGTCCAACGGTCTTGGCGCCCGGACACGGGCTATCTACAAGACGGTCCAGGTCATCAACGACCAGGAGAACTCCGCCGACCAGGCGAAGGACCGCGTCGAGTCCATGTGCGAGGAACTTTCCGACAGGCTTGACGACGCCAGGCCGATCTGGATACCGGGCGGCAACCAGTACTACCTGGAGAAGTTCGACGCCTATGTCATCGACCATTGCAACAAGAAACGGGAGAAGCAGAAAGATCTCATGATAGAGACGCCGTTCGTCGATCCCAAAACAGGAAAGCGGATCCGGGTCATCCTGCCCACGATCATCGACGTGGACAGTCTTACGGAGATGGCCTGCCTTGAAGAGCTTAATAAAGTCACTGCCGGAAAGAAGGAAGGCGCGGCTCCCCTGGAAGACGCCGCTATTAAGACGATCTACATGATCAGCGGCAACAAGAAGACCATGTGGACGCAGATCATGCGTCGTCGGGCGGAAGAATACGGACTGATCCTCATTATGACCGGTCATTACGACGAAAAGATGCAGATCGACCCGTATCATCCCAATGTCAAGGAGACCATGTTCGGCAAACAGAACTGGGTCGTGAAAGGCGTCGGGACGAAGTTCAAGTTCCTTTCATCCTTGTATGTAAGGACAGAAGCCGTTCCTCTGCAGGATTCGAACGGGGAAGCGTTGTACGCCGACGGCCTGACCTACTCGAAGGACATCTTCGAAGTGGATGTCAACATCGACCGCTGCAAGACGGCTGTGGCCGGGACGACGACACCGTTCGTTTGCAGTCAGAAAGACGGGCTTCTGAACGCCCTGACGAACTACCACTACATCCGTCAGGACAATTTCTGGGGATGCACATCCAACAACAAGATCAAGCAGCAGCTGGCTCTCGTGCCGAATGTCACCCTGTCCCGGAACACCGTCCGGTCCATCGCCAGCTCCACCCCGGAAGTCCGTCGTGCCCTTGAAATCACGGCGTCCCTCTGCTACATCAAGAACAACTGGAACCCGGCGAACATTCACTACGATCTCAAGGAAGACCCGAAGAAGATCTTTGATTTTCTCATGTCCGACAAGAACAAGACCCTGAGGGATGATATCCTGGCCAGCCGTGGCTGGTGGTCCCCGTATGAAGAAGAACAACCCTACATGTCCGTCGTCGATATTATCGATCTAATCAACAAAGGATGAAACAATCATGAGCGAAGAACAACAAGAAGAAACAAGGCCGTTATCGGCCGATCCAGCAGTGGAGACCCGTCCCCAGGTCATTGTCACACGGGACCCGAACTACATCCGCTTCTATTGCGACAGCATCCATTCCATCTCGTTCTTCCACGGGAACGTCAAGTTCGTTCTGGCGACCATGGAACCTCAGGTGGAGAACCAACCGACGACGAAACGCCTGGTGGGCGAGCTGGTCCTTCCGATGCGGGATTTTCTTGGCGCCGTCCAGGATGAAGTGACGTTCCTGGAGAGACTGAAGATCAGCGGCATCCTCCCTTCGGAGAAGGAAGAGGCACGTCCCGAACCGGAGCAACTTCCGAACTCCCGTTCGTAATCCGTCCGAAACGGTATCCTATGCAAAATGTTTTTCCAATAGACAACGAGAGCATCACTGAACAATAAAGAGGATACCGACATGGACAAAAACACCACCATCGCCATTTTTGTACTGGTTATGATTCTTGCCATGTTCTGCGCCGGATGCATGTCGAAAAACGAGATGTATCTGCGGATGAAGGACATTGAGAACCAGGCCAACCACCCGCCAACCTACCAGGTCCTGACGATCAAGGGCCCGTTGAACATCCCGGAAGGCGGCGAACTCGTCATACAGGCCCCGACCCAGCCGTTCGTCCATGCGAACATCCCGGACGGTCAGGCCTACCAGTTGAAGGCCCTGAACACTGCCGCATTGACAGGCGGGGCCTTGACCATGGGATACTGGATCAAACGGTCCGGTGGAGGTGGCAACACGACGACCACCAACAGCAACAACAACAATTCCGTCCTAGGGGAATAAGGAGGGCCTATGAAAGTGAGTCTCATTCTCTGCATCCTGGTTTTCCTGGCGGCTGGCTGCCAGAACATGAACGTCGCCTGGCGTGGCCAGGTGACTGTCTATTCGACGACCAACAAGGCCGAACTGGAAGGCAAAGTCGTCAACACGCCGCACTTCCGCGAAGGGAGCAAGAGCATCATGGCCCCAAAGGAGTACAGCGACTTCTTCAACCCCAACACGAAGGTGAACTCAGCCGAAACGGATGAACGGACAGAAGCCCCGCTTCGTACGGAGCATCCGAAGAAGACTGAGAACGTCTACCGGGAGGACAACGGGGCACCGGACCTTCTGGACATTGAAACGATCCAGAAGGACAAACAACCCAAGCGGGAAGACGCAATGAAATGACAAACATCGTCCCAGGGGAGAGGCGGATGCCTCTCCCCTGGGGTATGCCTTTTTGTTTTTACAGAATGCTCACGATAATCGCCAGAACAAGGATCAGCAGAAGCAGGATGCCGATGACACTCATCAGGATCGTCAGCGTGTCATTCGAGCGGATGACGTCCCAGACGCCTTTGATCCTGTCCCAGACGGACGGACCTTTCGGGACGGACGGCTCCTCCGTGGTAGCCGGCGTAACGGCGTCCTCGAGAGTTTCACCAAGAGTCTTTTCCAATGGAGCTTCTTGGGTCTTCTCTTCCTTCGGGGGTTCCGGTTGTTCTTTTGATCCCTCCGGCTTCAAAGGAGCTGGAAGATCCTCCCGGATCTCATCCACTCCGGAGTATACTTTGTATTTTTCCTTGAGGGATTTGATGATCGGTTCCAGGACTGAAATGACATGCATCGCCTCTTCCTGTGTCTCGACGACGATCTCTTCGTTCTTCAGTCGGTTGAGAATCTCTTCCGGCGGGATCTTCTTCAGCATGGCCCACATGATCTTGAACGGATCAAATCCGCCCTTGGCGGCTACGGCATTCAAAGATGCCATCGCCTGCTTGATGTCGGAGGCGGCGATCTTCTTGCCTTCCTCGGCGATGCCGGCCGCTTCCTTCAGGATGTTGAGGATGTCTTCCTTTCTGGCGGAGAGAATGGCTTTCCAGTTGGCGACTGTGTCCGGCAGTTTGTCCAGGAGGGCCTTGTACTCCTCCGGATGGCTCTCCAGCTCCTGGATGATGTCCATGCAGACAGCCAGGATTTTCTTGTTCTCCGTGGCGGTGTCCCACTTCTGCATGAACGCGTTGAACGTCCGGTAGCTCCTGGAGGCGTCGTCCGCCGCGACCTTGAAGAATCCGTTCTCCTTGATCGCGACCAGTTTCTTCGCAAGGTCCACATACGGCACGGACTTCCGGGACAGCTCCGCCGTGGCGGTGTTCATGAAATCCTGCATGGCGGCTCTCGCCTGTTCTTTAAACGTCTTGTCCATATTGAGTCGTCTCCTATGGTTCTATGGGGTTTCACGTGTGTTTCCAATTGCCATAATATTCTCCAAGGGACCGGAAAGCATCCTATAGTTGACATGAACCTTTGATTTCTCTTTACCTTATTCATATAGAAGGAAACAGCCTATGACTCCTCCTAAAAACAAGCCGATCACCGGCTACACGAACCTTTACGGGGAACCTCTCCAGAATCTCATCCCGACGATGTACGCCCTGGGGAAAGTCCAGGCAGGGCGAGATCCGGTCCTGCCAGACGGCACCCTCATCACAGACATGAACCGGTTGTTCCGACCCGGCATCTACCGGATATCGGAAGGGGCCGCCAATCTTGACAATGCCCCTGGTCCGACCGACGCCCCGGCTTATGTCGTCCACATCATGGAAGACCCGGACGGATACGCCAGAGGCGGCCATGTCGAAGACTCCCCGGTGAATGTCGAGATGACGGCCCGTCAGATCCGGTATCTGTCCTCCGACGCCGGCACGCCGATCATGACCCGCCTCGGCGTCCGTGACGCCGTCATCGCGGATTTCATCCAGGAGGGGGTTGACTACACGGTCGTCCCGACCGTCCAACGGATCAGCACCACACTGGGCAGCACGGTATCCGGTATCCCCAGATATGCCTTTGTGAAAGACATCGGCATCTGGATCCGCTACACCGTCGACAGTGCGAACGGCGTCATCTGGGAACCGGCCTATACATGGGGTCTGTGGAGACCCATCTCCGGAAATGACCCGATCATCAAGCTGACCTCCAATACGGTCGCCATCCCCTATACGCATTATGTCTCCTATGGTCGTTATTCCCTGGAGCTTCCAGACGCCTCCGGCTGCGAAGTTGGGGCCAGAGTCCGACTGGACCAGTGGAACGGCAACGGCTATGTCTTTACACGGGACAACCTGGGAAATGTTTCAGAGTATAAAGACACGACGCCTGCTTTGCAGACCGTCGGGTTGAGCGACCTGACCTGGCATGATGACATTCTTCTTCCGGATGGCACGACGTTCTACAAGCAGGCCGGATCCGTCTGGTCCACGGTCGACGGATCCGTCGTCTATGTTATCAAGAAAGCCACGCTGAAACGGACAACTGGTGATATCGTCCAGCGGTTCGTTCTAGTCGACCGGGAAACGGATGTCGTGAAACGGGCCTGTGGAACCGACATCGAATACCCCATCGGAATCCATGTGTCGTATTCCCCGACAGAGGATACGACGTTCCAGGCAGGCAAGACCTATTATACTCGGGAGATCGTGAACGGCGTCGAGGTGTTCACCGCTTATGCCGACGCTCCTGTGGGGACGACGATCTCCGGAACCTACTACGAGAAGTACACCAACGCCAGATGGTACGATGTCAACGGCACCACGGGTTCCCTGAAACCGGAGGACATCACGCTGGCGGACATCCTGGCCGGGACACCGACGAATCTTCTTCTCACCAACACCGACCTTCCGTCGAATATCCTTGGCTGCACGACCTACCAGTTCGAGGTCACGTATGATCTTCATGACCCGACGAAGAAAGTCTGGTCCCTGATGCAGTCCTCCGACATGGAAGCGTACATCGCCCGTATCAACGAGCAGCTCGGGTCCACGGTCAACGCCCATTCCGAACGGCTTGAGAACATCGAGGCGACCGCCGACGCCATCTACAACGACATGAAGGCGTTCAAGATGAAATACATGATGGCCGAACGGCATATCTTCGTCCGGGACATCGGCGGCCGCACCATCTTCGGCGACAATGCCAAAGTGCAAGGGGAACCGCTTCTCCGCTATCGGGAAGGCGAATACCTCCCGCTGGCGTCCATCACGGACAGCAGCTATATCATCCAGATGTTCCAGGCCCGTCTGACCCCCATCTACCATATCCATAAGCACGATATCGCCACCCAGCCGAGGACATTGTTCCTTCCGACGCCGGCGGAGGTCCTGATTGGAAAGGAGGTGAAGCTCATCCTGGAGCCGTTCACCCAGGTCATGGTCTATGACAATAACAGCAGCACCCGCTACGGGTACACTCTGACAGGGGCCCAGCCTTTGACAAACGACCCGATCCAGCTGGTCGTCTATACGTTCACGCTGGACCGTGTGGTCCTGCCGACTCCGATAGACGGACGGCAATACGAACTACTTTGGACCTACACGCGGGAAGTCCGTTCCACGAAAGCACTCTACGCATAAGGAGATACTGACATATGGCTAAGAAATCATTCCAGCGCATTACCATTCCGGAAAACAACATCGATCAAGCCAGTCTCGCAAGACACCTGTCCGACCCTGATCCGCATCCGGCCTACATGAAGGCGAACGCCCAGCTCGGCGTCAACTACCCGAAGCTCTTCCGGTCCGTGGAGGAATTCCAGAAGATGCCGGTGACGACCAGCGCCGGGTTGTTCGACCCGTCTTTGGTGTACTACATCGGCGGAAACGAGATCGCGGATCCCGTCACCGGACAGACCTTCGCGCCATTCCACCCTTACTCCTATGACGGAACGACGACGGAGGTCGAAGGGGTCCAGTATCCCCTTTGGCATGACCAGATCGCCAGTTTCGGGGATTTCAACACCGCCATCCGGGCGGCCATCCTGGCCCATTCCAATGACAACGATGGGAACCCGAATCCGATCCATCCGAGTCTGGCCAGAAAGGTCCACACGCATACCGCATCGGAGATCAGCGGTATCCTGGAATCTGTCAGAGACGCCGTCTCCGAGGGATACGTGTCCATCTTCGACAAGGTGACGGATTTCAATGAACAGCCGAGCAACAAGAAATCCGTTCTCTACATGGGATATGATTCCGATCCCTATTACTGCGGGCACATCTATCAATACAATCCGACCGAGGGGCAATGGGAGGACAAGAGTCCAACCCCCAGCGCGTCAGAACCTGTGGACATGGAGAGCATCGCGGAGGCCCACAATGCGAATGAGCAGGGATTCAATCACGACAATCTCCCATACGCCGCCGCAGACGAGTTCAACCTGCTCGCCGATCGGGTGACCGGCATGGAAACCATCATCGGCGCAACGGCCGAAAAGGAAATCATCTACAAGGTAGGGTCCACCTATACGGATGGGAACACCTACCGGCAGAATGATGTTCTGGTAAAGGAATTCGTGACGCTCGCCGGAGCGCTCGATGAGATCAAGAGACAGCCACCGTCAGACTGCGAACACAGAATCATGCTTGCCTCAAGTGAGACATTCGAGCTAAATGTCACACGGAACTCCACGCTCGGCGGAAGATACGAGATGATTGGATATTGCCTGTCGATCAGCGGAACTCAATCCTCCATCAATATATACAGCAACGGTTCATCTGGCTCGGGGAGTTCATACGGGCTGACCGGTGCGGAATGGATCCTGAGATGCAAGAAGTTCACGATCCTGTCCGGAGTGATCTTCATCGGCGGGAGCGTATGCTTCTACGAAACCAATGTATCGGGACCGTTTTCCTGCAAACCGACGTCCGGCGGAGCCAACGCCAGACTCAAGTTCATCAAGTGCTCGGGGGTAGTGTCTGTGAATTTCAGCATGAGTCCGGATGCCACTTCCGGGACGCCGTGCGTCGACGTACGAGACTCAATCATGACGTTCACATCGCTGGACATAAAACCGGCGATTCGAGGGAACGCCGGTCTCCCGGATTATACGTCCGACGACTATGGGGCCTACGCTCTGTTCATAGCGGACTCGATCGTCCATTTCAAAGACGGGAGCGTCAATATCTCCGGAGGAAACCACGGCATCGTTCTCGTCAGTTCCAAGATGGATATCTATCCGACGGTCTTCAAGATTACGTCCGCCACCGGCATTCTCCTGAAAGACTCCGAGATGGTCATCTCTGGAAAGCAGTCCGGGATGATTCTAAGCGGAACGTACAAGGCTCTCAGAGCCGTCCGCAGCAAGTTCGTCCAGTATAACAGCAATACATCGAATGTGTTCACGATGTCGACGACCGGAGCCACCGTGAAGGATGCCGCGGCCGATGTCGACGAACATTCCTTTGTTGAACTGAACAAGGCAAAGCTGGCGACATCCAACACAGGCACCGCTGTGAAGGTATCCAGGATGTCCGATGTGCTCATGAACAACTGCACGATAACTTCCAACCAGGTCGGCGTGGACGTCTCGGATATGTCTCGTGCGAGTCTCAAGACCTGCACGATCCGGTCAACGACCGACCCGTACTCCATCGATCCGAACTCCCTGTCGTTTGACGGGTCCCGGATCAATGTCTTGAATTCCTAAAAGAAAAAAGAAGATGCTCCCCAGCGCCGACCGGTCGGCGCTGGGGATGCATGTTCATTGTTGTGTTTGTCAAGGTGTTGATTCCTTCACGGGCATATTGGAATCGCCTCCGAGGAACAGGTTCTTGATGACATCCGAATTCTTGAATCCGGTGATGATCATGAGGATGACGGCAGCCGCCGTCGATATGCGGACGATCCACTTCTCGACGGTCGAGAGACGCTCGCCGTGGCTTTCGACCTGGGTCTCGACCTTCTCCATCGTGGTCTTCAGTTCCCGCACATCCGTTTCGATCCCGGTCATTCGGGTGTCCATCGCGTCTACGGCCTGTCTTGTCTGATTCTGGGCTTCCCGGTTGGCGACAGTCTCCCTCTGGATCTGTTCCATTCCGGTTTTCAGCAGTTCGAAGTTGGCATCTGTCTTCGCGTTCTGCTTGGCCGACTCCTCCCGGTCCGTCTGGACGACTTTTACGAGTTCCTTGATGGACTGCTCGAATTTCGCGTCCATGGTCTCCTGGTTGCGGAGCCGTTCTTGCATGGCGGATACGGCCGCCTCCTGTTTGCAGGGGTGTGCTGATGGTGGTGACATGGTTTGTCTCTTGGGCCTCGCTTGATTAAAGGGGATTACACAATCACACACGCCGATTTACTTTACGACTTGGTAGAGCTTGTTCAGAACGATCGTCATGTTGTGTGAAACCGCCATGAGATCGAGGGAGCAGGTTCCGTAGAGGTCGAGGGCTTTTGCCGTGACCAGTGCGGACTGCGACATCATGTCGGCCACCGGTTTGCCGACATGGACGTCCCGGACAGCCGTGATGTCCGAAACGACACCGGATATGTCCGTATAGAGCTCGTCAATACGGTCCATATGGTAGAGATATTTCTCCGTCTCAATGCAATTGATCCGGGTCCTGCGGAATTCCTCCATAGACGCGAAGGACTTGCCGAATGTGAAGGTGTGGGTACGGGAGTCGAAGGAGGTATTGCGAAGTTTCGTCGCATTGGCAAGCGGGGTCGTCAGGGCGGTGGTCAGCCCATGCAGCACCTGGACGGCCGCGCTGGCATCCTCCTTGTTCAAGACCTGTTCCCGGACATGCTTGAATTCCTTCAGCATGCCGGCGAGGGTGTCCTCGATCTTCAGGAGACCGAAGGCCTCCGAGAGGTTCTTCACCGTCTGAGGGTATGGCGTCGCCATGCCCATCGGGATGTCGACCGTCATGTTCCGGAGATCGAAGTAGTTCAGGCCTTCGATGGAATGGACCAGGGTCGCATGGTCATTGCAGTATTTCTCCAGCTCGCCTCTCTTGGTGGACTGGTTGAATCTCGTCAGGGTGACTTTCAGGACATTGCCAGTCCGGATGAACAGGTCGATGATATTGTTGATGCCGGTCTTCAGGGATTCGTCGGACTGGATGGCCCGGCAGTCCGCCACGATCTTCTCATAGGAGTCGGGATTGCCGCCCAGGCTTTCGGGTAGTTTGATGATGGACATGGGTGTTCGCCTCGTCTATATGGTTAAATGAATTGGTAATCAAAGCGCGTCATAACATGCCTTTCCGGAAGAGGGAAAAGAAAAAGAAAAGATATTCTGGGGGCTGACGTTGTTAGCCCCATAGCGGATTTGATGACGCAGTTGTCTCTGCGGCCTGATCAGAAGATCAGGCGATAGATTCCGTACCCTACTAGTGCATAGATCAGCAGGGCCGTGCATCCGCCAGCGATGAAGCTGAGACGTCCTCTCGTCGTCTTGAACGACTTGTAGGTTTTCACGGCATACCGGCAGTAGGCGAAAAACATTTGATAAAGATAATTTTCCATGATGGTTCCTTTGGTTAATGATTTGCTCTTTCAACTACCAAAGGCATATATACGCATCAACTCTTCATCCACACCCACGGGACGTTTCCGTCCCGTGGGTGTGGCGATCTGTTTACCTTATTAACTGGCTGCTGTCTTGATGGCTGCGAAGATATCGTCTTTCGGGCTTTCCTCCTTGCTGGAGGTGTTCGCGTAGATGTCCCGGATGGACATGTCTTTTCCTCCGAGATCGTCCATGATCCCGAGATCCTCCCCGAGGAACTGGTACGCGATGAACCGTTCGCTCATTTTCGGGAGGTTGTGGTCACGATGCTTGTTGATGTACCACGTCATGTAGCTTCCGTCCGGGGTGTTCTCGATGACCTGGAAGATCAGGACGTCCAGAGGCTTCTTGATACCCTTGGCGTCCGACAAGGTGGCCGCGGACAGCTTCTTCACCGGGCAGACTTCGCCGCTCGCGATGAGTCGTTCAGCGTCCGCATCCAGCTGGATGCCGGTGAAGATCGTGATGTCCTTCGCCTGGGCCAGGTCGTAGCATCTCTGGAAGAGATGCACCAGGTCCTGGGCGGCGTTGTTCTTTTCATTGCCTTCCGGCTTCATCAACGATAGATAGTCGATGACCAGAACGACAATCTCGTGACCCTTCGCCTCGAGATTCGCGATCAGCTTCAGGAGGTTGCTGAACCCGAAGTCCTCGCCATTGAACTTCCTCATGATGAGCTTGTTGCCCAGCCGGTTATAGTAGGCGTAGTTGAAATCCACGAGCTCGTCCATCGTCATATCTCGTGGGACCGGACGATGGTTTGAGGAGATGTACGCCTGCTTCGCCATCGCGATGAAGTTGTTCGAGACGTTGTTCTCCAAGGTGATATGCAGGATGGTCGGGATCTTGGTCGGATCCTTCAGTTCATATTTGTTATAGACGGTCGCCCATCTCGAGATGCTGTTCAGTGTCAGGGACTTCCCGTGGTGGGATGCCGCCGCTATCCCGACGAACTCTCCTCGGGTGACGCCTCCGGCCTCGCCGAACAAGGCATTCAATCCCTGTAGGCCCAGCTTGAAGACGTTCTTCTTCCGGTTGTTGTCGTACCGGGTATAGCTGAGCTGCATGGATCGCTTGGAGGTGAAGTCCAGCTCGTCCTGGCATTCGACGGTCCCGACGATGGTGTCCTGGACCTTTGTCAGCTCATTGGCCTTCTCCATGAGGTTCATCATGATCAGGTCGTTCTTCGTCTCGTCCCCGATGCTGTATTTCCTGCACAGGGACAGGCTGTCCAGCAGTTTCTCGTTGACGGAACTGAACGTCGCCCAGTTCTGCATCCGCTTGATGAGGAGATCCTCCTTCCTTTGGGAGATCCCCTGCTCCGCGCCCTGCTTCAGCATCTCGGCGACATTGTCGACCAGCATCTGGTCCTTCTTCGCCAGCTCGGACGCCTTGATCTTCAGGATGATCCTGTTCCGGTCGGACTTCTTGTCCATGCTGGTCTCGTTCTTCACCAGGTCGGAGATGATGACGAAGATCGTCTCCATGTCCGGGTCGACGGCTACCTGGTTCTTGCGGCTCTTCGCCGCCTCGTACATATCTAATATTCTTTCCAGGATCTGCTTCGCCTCCTCTTTCTCGGAGAAACAGGCAAGGTTCAGCGCGTCCAGGACAAAGTCGGTTGTAATGGGTAACATGACGGTTTGGCCTTTTGTCGTTCATCCTATGTGTCAGATGATGATGCAGACATCATTCGTCCGCAAAATATGACCTTTCTGGCAAACTTTTATATTGGGAATTTCCACATCCAAAGGACACGCCCTATGAGCTATATCCACTTAATATCGTCTCCGGACGCCCTCGTCCGGAAGGAATGGATCGCCGATCCGAAGAAGGCTTACTTCTCCTTGGAGGAACGGGATCAGTGCGGCTATCTCCTGCAGCACGCCCTTTTCCTGAACGTCCTGAAGTCCCTCTACAAGGTCGTCCCGACACTTCTGGAAGACTACGTCAAGGATATGACCGACATGATCAGGCGGTACATCCGGTTCATTGACCAGGACTGGACCGCATCAACCGTCTCAAAGAACTGTTGCATGTACATGGACCAGCTTCTCCAGTATCCCGGGGTGACGAACTACGAAGGCCTCATCTACGAATTGGACACCCATATGTCCGAAGCCTACCCGAGGATCCTCCCGAAATCATTCTATGCTCCTTATCTCGAGTACTTCGGTAAACTCCAGAGAGGAGAGAACATGGATGTATCCGTCATCGGCGACGTCGCCGTCCCGACGTTCTCCCTGAGAGGACGCTGGCTGATGGTCGGCGACACCCACATGACGGGATATCATATGAACGATGCCTCCAGGAAAGCGATGGAGCTTGGTCCTGTCCTCATCCCGGCGGACTCCTATTTCGGGTTTCTGCTGGGGTTCCCGTGGAACAGTCTGAACTTCTCCGCCTTCATGGGCATCTTGGGCTCGTACGGTTTTGACTTAGACCGCTCGGCCTGTGCTCAGGGCTCGTACGAGCCCATCTACGCCGTGGTCAGATCTGTACTGACCTGCTACAAACCGGCAATAAGTCCATACGTCGACTCGTTGTCGACTTCATTCGACGACACGTACTACAGACGGTTGTTCGTCTCCTTCGTCATCGCCTTGCGGAAGCTGCACGGGCTCAAGATTGAAAACGCGAGTCTCCTGGCGGAGTTCCTCTCCAAGGAGAAGGATGAAGGGATGGATGACTTGACCCAATACCTCTCGGCGGTGAATGCCGAAGGGGTGAGCTCGGAGATGCAGAGCGCTTTCCGGAAGTCCGTCTTCGGACAGTTCGACGAACTCGATATCACCTATCGGGCGAATCGGCTAAAGAAGGGGAATGTGTCCACCGGAATCGCCGGCTCCACAGCGTCCATCGACTTGTCTACCTCCAAGGAAACTCTTGATGCCTGCTACCTTCAGGAAGTCAGGATAACAGAGCCGGCACCTTACCAAGACAAGAAATCAAACACAGATGAATCTGACGACGCGTCAACCTCCGGATCAGACGTGGCTCTGGACGATCTCCCTGGCGGAGACGAACTGGATGCCACTCCTGACGAAGGTGATGCCGGGGCAACTGGGGATGACGATACCTCAGGTACCGGGTCAGATGGGACGGATGATCCGTCTGTGGCGGAGAATGGCAATCCTGGCGATCCGACGAATCCGAACGCCAACGGGAATGGGAATCCTGACACACATATCCCGGACCCTGCGGACGTGAGCGACAAGAAGGGCGTCAAGATTGAACTGGCCTCCAGCGAGTCGACTGATACTTTTATTTGGCGACGGGAACTCAAGGCTTACCTGAAGAAGGTCGTCGCTAACCCGCCGAAAGGACTTTCGGTGGAGAAAATCGAGGGCCTCAGGAATGTCCTGGCCTACCTGATCAACATGCTCTCCCCGCAGAGCGTGTACGATGTGGTGAACAGCCTGGTCAAACTGCCCTCTGAGTTCAAGATCCACAAGCATAAGAAAGACAAAGACAAACTTGAATAGGTGTTACCATTATGGCAAAACAACCCATGTCCAGCTTTGAAAGCTATTCCATTGATATCCAGAAGTGCCTTCAGACGGCGAATGCTGAAGGTCAGCGTCTGTCCCTCGAAGCGTTGTCCGACATCGCGCAGGATGTCAACAACCGCGTCGAGAATTTCATCAACCAGTACTGCAGCAACCTGATCGTGAAACGCGGTACGAAGTCAGAGTTCACGCAAGTCGCCGACAACGTCTCCTTCGAAACCCTCGTCACCCGCGCCGGCGCCGACAAGCTGACCCAGCTCGTCAGCGACTGCCATATTCCGTCCGGCTATGTTCGCGCCTGCTGCGAAGAGATCGCCATCGCGATGGACCGCGCCGCCAAGAACTCCCAGAACAAGGGCGAAGGCTGGCACCTCCAGACCGCGAGAGCGGACCATTCCTCCAACGGCAACGGCGAAATCCGCCCCTTGACGGACTTCTATCCGGATGACGTCGCCAGCAACCTCTCCAACTTCACGGTCGGTCAGGAAGCTTTTGGTGCGAACATCGACATGGTCGTCCCCGACATGAAGATCACGATCACGACCGCGATCATGAACTTCCATGCCCGCATCATGCCGCGTCTGGTCCCGACCCGTACGACGGATCAGAACAACGTCAGCATCACGAAGGAATACCTGGAAGTCTATGACAACTCCACGATCGATGGCAAGTCCAGCCGCCTGGTTGACCTCTATGACAACCCCGAACTCGCCAACAACGAGCTGAAGGACATCATCGCCCTGGAAGCGAACGACGAACAGCACAAGTATGTCGTCAAAGACGGCATCCTGAAGTTCAACGAAGACATCAACCTCATCAAGCTGTCCTTGGACGCCTCCAAGCCCGGCTATGAGCGCGCCAACCGCACCGACCTCGTCGAGGAAAACGTCCGCTTCAAGTATGCGTACGTCGCCCTGACGACCGGCAGCAAGACCGAAGTCTTCCAGTGCGCCGCGAACGAGTCCTACAACCGCCTCAGCCGTGTCACGGACGGCCGTGACTCCGCCGACCGCGGCAAAGCCAACCTCCGCTACCGCGTCAAGCTGTACAAGAACACGACCATCGCCACCTCCGATATCGCCGGCGACTGGGAATCCAAGACCACGGAAATCCTGGCCAACCTCCCGACCAACGAATACATCGAACTGACGATCGCCGTCTCCCCGTACATCAACCTGAAGAACTCCATGACGACCTGCACCGGCAGTGTCCGTGTCAAAGGCGGCAACTCCGTCGACAACACGACCATCTCCGACACCACGCAGAACCTCGTCACGGCCCTGCAGGCTGACGGCGCCGTCACGCTGGTGGGCTACACTCTGGACGCCAAGTTCAGCGAAGCCAACCTCCGCAAGACGAACATCGCCGTGATGACGCATCGTGTTCCCCATTCCTACGACATCCCGGTCGGCCGTAACTATACGTTCGACTACGCGATCGGCCAGGTCAACGCCGAAGAGAACGCCGTCAACCTGACGAAGATCATCGGCATCGGCCAGGACAACGTCCAGCTGAACGGCATCATCCGCCTGATCGAACAGACGTATGACCGCATCAACACCTGGACCCCGGATGAAGCGGAACCCAACGACTACGTCGGCGCCGACTTCGCGGCTGGCGACAAGGTCCGTCCCACGATCTACATGGGCACGCTGGACTTCTCCAACCTGAACATCATCCGTGATGCCGACCGCTACGGCGATGTCAAGCAGAAGGCGGAATCCTACCTGAACGGCGTGATCGCGCAGCTCATGCAGAAGTCCTTCCTGCAGCAGCAGCTCGGTGGTGGCACGACCGCCACGTTCAAGATGCTCACCAGCCATCAGATCCTGCAGAACATCTTCGCCCCGCAGCATATCTTCCCGCAGATGTGCAAGGACGATCAGCGTGATCTTGGCGACGGCATCGAGTTCGTCATTGAACTGCCTGGCGGCGTCCGCATCGAATGCATCACCAGCACGTTCCGCTACATGCTGAACAAGTGCATCCTGATCCCGGTCATCCCGTCCAACGCGGAATCCGAACTCAACTTCGGCGCCCTGTACAACAACGGCAACATGGTGGCTCACTACACCATCAGCGGCGACAACGTCAACCATCGTCTGTTCGCGAACATCCGTGAACTCTTCATCCCGACCAACCCGGTGGCTGCCATCATTGACGTCGCCGGTATCGACGTGGTGAATGGCCTGTCCGAAGAGACGGTCCTCCGCCCGACGATCAACACGGTCGAAGTCACGGCCTACCAGCCCTAATCCGACTGACGCGACGAGATAATTAATCGAAAAAAGAACCCCTCCACCCTCCTGGCGAATTTGGCCAGGAGGGTGGAGGATATTTTGTCTTGTCAGTGGATGTTCTCCTCGTCCAAGGTTTGAATGACGGCGTCGGAGACCGTATAGGGTTCCATGAAAGAGGTGGCTATCTGCACGGTCAGCTCCGAGACAGCCGGCATGAACTTCCGGAGCAAGGTGATCAAGTCCGGGTCCCGCATCGGCTTGAGGGTGACATTGCTGTACCGCATCTCCAGGCTGGCGGACCAGTCGTAATGACGATCGTCTTCGGCGAAGCCTCTCAGGATGACGATCCGGTAGTTCTCCGACTGGTGGACGAAGCCGCAGGCCTTCTGATAGACCTCCTCGACCACCAGCTTGAAGTTCATTCCCAGCATGAGGTCCTTGTAGAGCATGACGTCCCGGTCGAAATCCGCGAAGGCCTCCTCCACTTCGTCCATATACCACTTGATATCGGGGACGGCGTTCCGGATAAGGGACTGGACACTGTTAAACGGCTTTCTTCTCACGGTACAGCCTCCTCATTTCCGAGTAGTCGGGAAGACCGAACAGTTCATGACACAGGTCGACGGCATTCTCATCCGGGGAGATGAGCTTCCCGAAGATGGTATCGATGTAGTCCGAATTGGCTTTGACCATGTTCTCGTACGTTCGTTTAGCGATAGAAACCTGCAGTTTGTCTCTGGCGACAGGATTGCTTATCTTGGCCAGGCGTTTCTCGGCATTCTGCCATTCGACGTACATGTCGTAGACTTCCCTCAAGGTATACGGGCACGTGCCCACCCAGAGGACCGTGGCTAGCTTCGTCTCCTGGGAGATGTTGCTGGCTCTTGCTATTGAAGGGTACATTGCATATGTGGGTCATATCTTCATCTCAGGTTCCTGAGATGCTTCCTTTTTCGAAGACGAGTATTCACTCGTCCCTACTCCCCGCAACGGGATGACCTCCGAACGTCCGGCCATAGGGTCATGGTCGTTTCGCTGCTGATTGCCCATTGGTTTCGGTCTTTAGCTTTTGGCATGGACCATCCTGTCCGTTCTTTCTGGCTTTCGCCGGCGTATCGCGCTTGACTTTACAGTCTACGCTGTAGCCTGACAGGCATTAGGGTTTTCGTCCCAGCAATTAAGGAAGGAACAATCCACGGTCACCCGTGGAAAGACGCCAATGTCTAACGTCGCATCAATATCGTTCACTAGCAAGTTCAGTGCAGTTGGAGTTTCTGTCTCGATCAAGTGGGGAGACCCTTTCTTGACCAGGAGGTTCGGGTTGAGGACAGCCCCGCCTTTGTTCCAGATGTACCGGTCCGTCGGCTTCTCCATGCTGGTGCCTTGAGGGACGGATCCCGGCACGGAGTTGATGACGGTCAGACAGTGCTGGTACCAGGCGCTTCGCAGCATGGCGGTCTGCTTGGAGAAGTCCGCCAGGTCCCCTGCCACCAGCAGCATCATGGAGGTCGTGTCGTCCGTCACCTGGTCGATGATGCATGGTAGTACTGTATCAAAACAGTTGTAGATGCAGTAGCCGATCTTGTCGTTCATCTGCATCCCTTGATGGTCATTGTTCTGTCCGAACTTCATCTTTCCGGATCCCACCATCTTCATTCCGATATAATCCAGACTGTAGTAGTTTTCCCGTCCCTGGACCTTTCTTATGCGGGAGTAGAGGCACATGGGATCGTACCATCTGGTATAGCCTGGGGCCACCACTTGATGCCAGACATCCGTGAAGTGCTCGACCTCGGACGTATCCTGTTTCCAGCGAAAATACCTCAGATCTTCCGGGACGTCCGGATGATTGAAGAGGTTGACGAGATCGATCCGCAGGAACTCCGCCCGCTGGATGATGTAGGGAATATCGAAGCCGATGTTCCAGACGCCGCACAAGTCCGGTTTATAGTAAATGGTTGTCCCGATCAGCTGGATGATGAGATCCCGTTCATCCTCGCACTGGATGTACCGGAAGGTATGAGGCGCCTTTGACCAGACAGCCGACGCCTTGTCGTTCAGGCCTTCCACGAAGGGCTTCAGCTCTTTCTCCATGCGGGCCGCATATTCCGACTCCGGCGCATGGCACCAGGTGGAGTTGATGAACTCGAACGTCTGCCGGGTCCTCCAATCCGTATAGGACGCACACAGGATCTGAGGTCCATACTCCGGCAGCACGGAAGTCTCGATATCGAGCATCCCGATATCCAACGGCGGGAACTGCGACTCCGTCGCCTCCACATACTCCATCTTCAACCGGGTAAGGGGCGTCACGTCGACGCCGTACAGATAGGGGCTTTCCGCGTACTTGTACCGTGCATTATTGGACGGGAACTTGTCACCCAAGGCCCGTCCGACCGTTTCCCACATGTTCTTGTACTGGCAGATGTAGGCGTCGACGTTCTCCATCTTCTCCCGCTCCAGCCGGACGTTCTGGTCCCGGAGGGGTTTCTTGGTCACCCAGAACTGCATCTGGGGATCCCGGAAGATATGGAGCTTCTTGTCGTTGTCATGAAGACTCTTGACGGCCGCGATCATGACATCATGCTGGTCGTCCAGTCTATAATACAGGCCATGCAGCATGGCGTAGCCTGGGTATGGTTTGTACATATTGACCGATTCTCCTTTGGGTAATGAATGGTGGCAAGATCTCTCGTAGTATGAAACCGGTCCTTATTTTTCTATCGAACAAAAAATAAAGAAGAGACAGCACCGGACGGCCAGTCGACCGTCCGGTGCCTTGGAAGGAAATTTCTCATGTATGAAGCAAATGAAGGCAGAGCGTCCGATTCAGCGACAGACGCTCTTCTGTGGAGAAAACACTAGACATGTGTACCTAGTGCCGAAGATATTACTTGGTTCAAAGGAGACAGAACGACCAGGGAGACTAGCAGCTGTTCGTTCTTACGAAATGGAATTTGGCTCATAAATGGATGACATCTTCTAGAACTGACATGCAACAGGACAGAGCGGTTTATAATCGGTTCAAACGGTCAGCCGCTCTTCGGAAGTGATAACAGTCTAGGAGATGAAATGAATAGGGGAGGGTCAGGCCCTCCATTCTGTGAAAGGGCCCTCGGAATCAAAGTTGCTTGCAGATTGTCTTTCAGATCCGGGTCAGTAGTGTCTTGGGAGAATCTCATTCCCGGGTCTTCCGAACATATAAGAATTCTCTAGTCAAGAGGCTTTTCCGTCGACTCGTTCAAGGCACGCTCTTTCAAGCGTGCCTGCCAGTCGATGAAGTATTCCAGGGCGATCTGGACGAACTCCTTGTAGGGGAGTGTCCTGCCGTCCTTGATGAAACATGAATGGCCGTCGACCGTGCCGTACGGCATGCCTTTCTTGTCCATGTAATCTTTGAGATCGTCCAGTTCGACATTGCAGTTGAGCGTGTATTCGCCGTTCCGAAGTCCGGCTTCGTACCAGTTCAGGATGTCGTTGTAGAGGTTGATGAACGTCAGTCTGGTCCAGGCGTCCATCTCGTCCGCCACGGACAGGATGAGTTCATCCCGGGCCTTCTCGTCGAGATCATCGTCTCCAGGCAGTTTGGCCGCATCGATCCTGATGAGCTCATTCGGTTTCTTCTTGATCGTGATCCGGTCAGAGGAAACCAGATAGCCTTTCCGGACGATCTCCTTCCGGATCAGCTCGTACAGGTAGTCCATCATGGCGTAAGAGATTGTTCGGTCATGATCGTCCACCTGTGGCTGGTACTTGTCATAGAGCTTGCAAAGAATGGAGCAGTAGGCGAGGCAGCTCTCGGAGGCTTCCTCTCGCGGGCATACCTGGTTGAAGATGGAGATCAGCTCGGTCGGATCCGTGACGGTCTTTCCAGTCTCGTCGACCAGACGGTCCGGATAGTAGACGAAGCCTTTCGCCGCGAATCGCTGTTTCATGATGTCCGAGATGTATTTCTGGCCGGCAAGATGAAGCTCTTCACTCATCATGATCCTGGCCTCCGGGGAGTTCATCTTCTCCTGCTGCTTGGCGTCGAAGGTCTTTCCTTCCGCATCAAGGGTATCCGAGAGTTTCTTGAGGTCGACCTTCTCCAGGGAGCTGACCGGTTCGTAGTTTTCGACCGGTTCCGGATTCCCTTTCGTGTAGCACTGCATCCTCCGGTCCATGGCGAAGCTCTCGAAGTCCGGGGATGTCCGGACGCAGACTTCCGGCAGGTCGTCGGACAGATAGGTGTAGGTTCCGTTCTTCTCATCGTAGATTGGGAAGGTCCGGTGCAACATCACGATGGAGAGATCTTTTCCCTCCTCCGTTTCATAGAAGGCGCCGGGTTTCGATATGCTGATGAAGCGGTATCCGGACTTGCCGATGAACCGGGTCAGGAGGTAGATCTTGACATTCTCCTTCGGGATGACCGGCATGGCTTCGAATTCACCGGGGGCTGTTGCCAGACCGGCGGCTTTCTGTTCGAGCGCTTCTCTCCGGAGCCGCTTTGCTTTCTTTCCATTCATGTTCACTTTCCTTTTGGTTTGGGATGGAGGTATAATTTCCAAAGACTATATCCTATCGCCATCGAGTCTCCCTCATGTTCAGTAAGGTCCTCGAGGGCGGGTTTGTTCATAAAGCGTATTTCGGGATTTCCCAGGACGGCGGATGCGACATCCACTTTGCCCGACTTCCCGGTTCCGGAGACGGTCTTCTTGGCGAGCGTCGGCGGAATGGTATATAACTTCATCGCGTAGTCGTCCCTCAGGACGAATGACACGGTCATGATCCAATGCACTAGGGCTTCATATGCCCCGGGGCGGCCGGGGTTGAAAAACGCAGCTTCGCTCACGACATATGTCGGATGGAAGCGGTTCATAAGTTCGCGAACCATGTCGCGAAGAAGGCACAATGTGACCACTCGGACGCCGTACGTCCCGACTTGCTCACGATATTCCTTGTGCCCGACGGACTTGTTCGGCGTCAGCATGCCGAAGTCCAGTACGGTGAAGGCAGTGTCGTCTGCCCTCGAATAAGTCCACCCGGAGAACGAGAGTCCCGGGTCGAAGCTGAGGATGGTGGCGTCCATAGGGGCGTCCTCCGTCAATCGTCATCGATATCGTCATCATCCATGGCATTGGCGGAGACGTCGATCTCGACATCCGAGCTGGATGGGTCGAAGGTCTCGCACGAGTCTCCAGAAACGACCTGGAGCTTGTCTTCGTCAATGTCCTGCGGATCGGGGTTGATCTTGCCCGTCTGCGGTTTGCGCTTGTCGGGTTTGGGTTTGTCTTTCGGTGGCATGGTGTTCACCTCTGAATCTAGAAGAAAAGTATGGGTAGGGTCATGCGCGACGTCCGGATTGACGTCGGCTCCATACTATTATCAAACAGCCTCCTCCGGGAGATGGGGTGTCCCGGAGGAGGCCGTCTGTCGTTCATCGGAAACGGAACGGATCGACCGTCGTTATTTGACGGCTTTCTCGATCTCGTCGGCCAGTTTCTTCAGCACGCCGTCATCCGCCTTGTAGGTTTCGGGGATGCGGTGCTGCTCGCGATAGACGCAAACGCCGTAGCGGGTTTCGCGGACCGGGGGCTTTCCGGGTTCGCGGTTCGGGATCGTGACTTCCGTCTTCGGCTGGACGATCAGCGTGATGCGGTTGTTGCCCGTTCCGGCGATGAGCGTCTGCTCCGTCTTTTCTTTCTTGACCTTTTCGCCAAGGAACAGGAAGCCGTCGACGGCGAAGTCCTGCTTGGCCTTCTCAACCGTCTTGAAGACCGTCTTGGCGTTTTCCACGCCGTACTTGGATTCCATCAGGTTGTAGAGCTGAGCGTCGGTGATGATGTACTCACCTTTCTCGTTCTGGGCGATTTCGCCGAAGGCTTCTGTCTTGATCGTTTTCTTTTCCATGGTTGTTTCCTCTGTTTAGGTTTGTTTCTTGAGATTCTCATTCAAGAACCCCTACCAAAATGGTAATATATAGGCAATCTCGATATGGACCGGTTTGCCGTTCATGTAATATCAGGACCCATGTAAATAATTACCGGAGGAACCGTGGAATCTTATGAAACCCTTTACCTTTTACTATATAGGAGACCATCCCAATGCCAAGCGAACTTAGACAACCCCCGCCACCTAACAAACCGAACCTGTACTCCCGGATCAACCACGACAAAACGAACGTGGTCCCGGCAAGAAAGACGACCATCTTCTCCAACCCGGCCACGGAAGAGTACAACACCTTGAAGTGGCTGGTCGCGAACAACTACAAGGAGCTTCCGGAGAAAACCAGCATCGTTCGTGTCGAGACCATGAAGGACATCGGCCTGGTTTATTGCCATATGGGCGGAGAGCCCTTGCGCATCAAGGCCAACTGTACGGCGCTGGAAAGGATGTCCCATGCCAGCCCGAAGCCGGCCGCCTCTGTCATGGTGGAGATCATCGCCCCTGGCGACGCCCCTCATTTCAAGGACATGGAGGGAGCATGGTTCGACCACTACATCGGCATCCAGGCCGAGGAGAAGAACAACAAGATCTTCCAGAAGGAGGCGATGTGGACCATCGGGGCGAAATACATCTTCTCCCAGGAAGGCGTCACGAAGTGCGTCTTCGCCGACGCAGACGCCATGTTCAACGACAACAGCTGGCCGTACATTGTCTCCAAGTCCCTGGACACCCATCCGTTCGTCCAGCCGTTCTGCGGGGCGTACTATCTGAACCAGCCGGACATGAGCCCCCTCCGGTATCAGGATGACAAGATCATGTACTCCTGCGCCTTCGCGGATGCGGAGGATGTCTCCAACGGAAAGGCCAGGAATGCGCCGGGCCTGATCTTCGCCTGTACAAAAGCCTTCTTCTACCATGTCCTGGGAGGCAGCTGGCCGTTGTCCAGCCTTGGAAGCGGGGACGTGACCTTCTGGCTGTTCTACAAGGGGCTTCCGATTGTAAGAGACTATTCCAAGCCCTATAATTTCCGGCTTTCCGATATCGCCGGCGTGGATGACACCAAGACGGGCTATTCCCGATTATTCGCCATGCACAACTACCATGGCCCCATGGCCAACCGCCTATATACAACAAGAATCTACCTGCAGAACCGCTTCTGCTCGTTGCCGGGTTCCGATGTGGAGTACGACGAGAAGGGCATCCTCCAATGGCGCTCCGACAAGGCCAGCGTCATGATGCGGCGTGGCTCCCAGCTGATGAAGGCGAGGAACGCCGAGCTCATGAAGGAGAAGAGATCCCTGACGGTGGACGGCCTGAAGCCGATCGTCCGGAACCTCATGGACGAGGTCTACGGCAAACTGGACCACCTCGCCTTGGCGACATGCTTCTGGAAGCATACGCCGGAGGAGAAGGTGAAGTTCAACGCCTTCCGGAAGGACCTTCACCATCGCTGCAAGACGCCGCACACCTTGTACATCTTCACCGACCAGCCCCTGGAGAACATCGAGTCCTGGGAACGGGTCCTGCCGTTCCGGTTCCCGACGATCGAGTGCGCCAACGAGTGGAACCTGATCCACGTCTTCTCCGACGCCATCCCGCTCCGAGAGACCGTCCTGTACGTCTCCCCGGAGACCATCCTCAAGGGGGACTTCTGGGTGAACCAGGTCGAAGAAACGACGATCTACATGGCCCGGCCTTTCCTGAAGTGCAACAAGATCAACCGGGCGACCTGGGATGCTAATCTTCTGCTCTTCCAGAACACGACGTTCGGCATCTTCAATGTCTTCAAGGAGGAGGTGAAGTCGAAGGACGTGGACTTCATCCCGTACAACCGCTTCATCGAGCCGGCGGAGTACATCTCCGCCTACGCCTACAGCCAGCTGTACCGGGTGCGGGACATCGTGGAGTTCATCGACTATGTCTACGACCAGCAGGTCGTGTCTCCCCAGATCATCCCGGCGGCGGACCTCGTCCTGCCGTATCGGTAGGTTTCTTGGATCCCGCGTCATGATGTGCGGAATGAACTTTTATACCTTATCTACATAGCCCATCATGAAGCTACTCAGCATTGAACTCTATCTATACAAGCCGTTGATGCACAACGGCGTCAAGCATCTTGTCGTGGACGATATGTCCACGATCACCGTCGTGGCGGGAGAAAACGGGTCGGGGAAGTCTTCTCTCTTAAGAGAATGCACTCCCTACCCGGCCTGCCGGACAGACTACGAGAAAGGCGGCTACAAGAAAGTCGTCTATTTCCACCATCAGGAGGTCTACACGTTGACCTCCGACTTCCGAAAACCCAATGGAGCTCATAGCTTCCTGAAGGGGGAGGTGGAGCTGAACAACTCCGGGACGACGGAGGTCCAGGAAGAACTGGCCATCTCCACATTTGGCCTGACCGATACCATAAGAAAGTTGGTCTCCGGGAAGTACAAGATCTGCGACATGGGGAAGCCGGAGAGGAAATCCCTCATCATGTCGACCTACCCGTCGTCCATGACGTTTATCCTGGAGCATTACAAGGCCATCAGTTCCAGACTACGGGCGGCTGGCAATAACATCAAGATGCTGGCCCAGCGGGAGCAGTCGCTGAAAGCCCAGATGATGCCGGAGACGATATTGACCGAATATATCCAGCAGCGGGACGATCTCAACCGGGGTGTCACCGCCATCGACATGGATGTCTACGCCATCCGGAAAGCTGTCGAGAACGCGGCCGTCAAACTGGGGGATGATGATCTGGAATCCCTGGAACGGGAGAAAACCAGGATCCAATCCCTCATGCAGACATACATCCTGACGTATCGTCAGCTGACGTCCGGGAGCATCGTCATCCCGAATGCCGGTGACGTCAACGGCATCCTGAGGGACCTCTCTTCCGAGATCCGGTCCCTCCAGCAGCAAGTCTCCACCATGACGGACTCCGCTTATGAGATGAAGGACGAGATCGCCAAGTACAAGGACTACCTGAACAACGACACCAAGGAAAACCTGAAGGAATGCGAGCGTCTGATCGCCTTGCAGGACGATATTATCCAGCATACGGATGTGGACGCCAGGTATCCTATCATCCCGGAAGATGAATTGACTTATCTGGAGAAAGCGGTCCCGGAATGGGCGGAGCGGATCCAGCAGTTGGCGCATCAGGTCCAGGAAGGGAAGTGGAAGATGATCCCGACGGAGCAGGAGATCATATCCGTGGAAAGACGGATCGATTCCCTGAGGGAGAAGCAGGAAAACGCCAGAGGACGGTACCTGGACTGCTGCAACGACCTGAAACGGATGGAGGCGAGGCTGGAAAGCCAGAAAAAATATACCTGGCCTCCGACCTGCGCGGCAATGTGCATGCTGAGGTCCAGCATGCAGGCGATCCTGTCCCAGATCACAGAGGACATCCGGATGACGACTGCTCTCCAGGAGGAGGCGAAGGGAATCGTCGACCAGACGGAGCGGGAGATAAACGATGCAATATCCTATCTTGAAGACGTGCGCCCAGAACGAGACATAATGGCGTACCTGGAGAGATGCATCCTCCCACATACGTGGACGGATTTCCTGTTAAATGGACGGACATTGACGGAAGCCTTCAATGAGAATCCTGTCCAACTTCGCAACACGTTGCTGAAGATTGTCGACAATGGACGGAAGGCTCTTCAAGTGAAATTGGCGAAAGACATGAAGACCATTCTGGAAGCCAAGAAAGCAGGATTGGAGAACAGCGCCGCTCCTGCGGAGAACCTCATCAAGGAATCTTTAGTGAAGACCGAGGCGAAGCTGGAATCCGTCACACGGGAGATCCAGACAACGACCCATATGGTCAATGCCAGAAGCGAGTCCTTTGAAACCTACTCCAAATATGCGGAACTGGTCCGGGATGTCCAGGAGCTACTGACGGAATACAACACGTGGAAGCTGAAGTACCGGCTGGTCAAGGAGATCGCCTTCTTCGAGTCCGTCACCCGGAAGCTCCTGGATTCACGGGCAATCATCCAGAACAAGCTGAGAGAACTGGACGCCATCATTAAAGACCAGGAGTCCTTCCGGATCCGTCTGGAGCAAGAAGTCCGCCCGGAACTGGAAAAGCTCAGGATCCAGCATCATGAGCTGACAATTCTAGAGACCCAGCTGAATCCGACAAGAGGCATCCCCCATCTCTACACCACCCGGTATATCAACTCCATCCTCTCCCTGACGAACAAGTTCATTGCAAGAGTATGGTCCTATCCGATGGAGATCCAGTACATCCCGGACGACAATGAAGCATTCGACTACAGCTTTCCGCTTGTCCTCAACGGCAGTTCGTCCATCAAGGACATCAACATGGCGTCCGCCGGACAGCAGGCGATCATCAACCTTTGCTTCACCCTGGCGATCTGCATCTTCCGGCAGTACACCCTGGAGTATCCCCTGATCCTGGACGAGGTGACGGTCAATCTCAGCATCCAGCACCAGAACAACCTCGTGTTGTTCATCAACGAGCTGTTGGCCCAGAACGACCAGATCCTGCAGGTCCTGATCGTTGACCACTGCATCGACGTCTGCAGTTCGTTCACGTCCATAGCGGAGATGGTGTGCCTGTCTCCCGGCATGGAACTCGATGCCGAATGGAAGTGCATCGGCATGACGGAATAGAACCAAAAAAGAAATATGGCGGGAGGAGAGGGGTATCCCCTCTCCTCCTGGCCGTTGTTATTTCCCGAAATCCGGATCGATCAGCTTACGGCGTTCGGCGTATTCCTTCTGGAGTTCCATCGCCTCCGCGAAAAGCTCGCCGATGGGGCTGAAGAACACCTCGGCCTTCTCTTCCGATTCTGACACGTCTATCGGTTTCGCCCGTTCCAGAGAAACCGCCAGGCAATAGACAACGGCCCCCAGCTTCGTGGCGAGGTGCTTGAGGCGTTTCTGTTCCTCCGTCTTGTTCTTGTCTGTCCAGGAAGTCGTGGTTTCGTTCATGGTGTTTTCTCCTTTGGTTGTTTGTCTTGAAGGGACTCGATATAGTAGTCGAGACAATTGTGCATGATGTTGTACTTGTCGTTTGGCGACGGCCGCATCGCCAAGCGGATAGATAGTTCCTCGATGTTGTACAGCTTCGGCCATTCCTGGGTCTTCGGCTCGATGGCCGTTTCACGGAGAGCCTGTCGCATGGCACTCTGACTTATCTTGAAGAGCTTGGCCAGCTGGTCCATGGTCATGAGCTTCGGATCCTGGCTGAACGGCATGTAGTGCTGCAGATACGGATTTAGGCGAGTATAGGGATCGTGTCCGGACGTCAGGGCGATCAGACCATCGAGATTCTCGTTTATCCCAGGCTGGCTCCGCTCCTTAAGGTAAAGGTAACGATACCCGACATACAGACGGACATCCGTGTACCGAAGACTATGAGTGCCGAACTTCGGCACGTAGGCGTTGATGAAGTCATTGATGCAGGAGAGACTCTTGCCGGTGATCTCCGCTATCTCCTGGGTGGACCGGAAGAACGGATACGATTTCAGCTGCTCGGTGGGAACCAGGTAGATGCCATCCAGCTTCAGTTTGACCGGACCGGTGATGAAGTTCTCGGTGAAGGCGACGGCATCCAGGATCCGGTTGTTGAAGCCGAGGTTCTCGGCGTCCGTGTCCATCTTTCCGGTGCAGTCCAGCTTCAGGATCTGGTTGTTCCGGAAGACGATGGTGGCCGACTTAAAGCCAACCAGCTCCAGGGCGGTCTTGATGAATTCGCAAACTTCTTTCTGAGTCATGAGAAATTGTTTCCTCCTATTCTGTTTAGTTAATAGTAAAGTTAATCGTCACTTTAGTGATATATAAGGTTTTCTCCGATGAACAAAAAGAAAAAGGATTCTGGGGGCTGACGTTGTTAGCCCCCGTAGCGGATTTGGTTTCGCGGTTTACTCCGCGGACCACCGAGTCAGATAATGTTACCGCAGTATCTGTTCCAGAGATCTTCTTGACCTTCGATAGCAAAGGATTCATTGAACTCAACTTCTTTTGCTTCGAGGTATCCGATGGCCGCCCAGTATTCCATCTTCTGGGCCTTGTGTGCGACATGCATCAGAAAGTTAATGGCATCGACAAATTCTTCGTTCATAGTGGTTCCCTTTAAGTTAAGATAACGATTGATTACTACACTCTAACTACTGTAGAGATATATATGCAACGGACTATCATCCACACCTGGCGGCATCAACCGCCAGGTGTGGGTAGGTCGTTTACTTAGTTCTTGGTGAAATGCAGATTGTCGTTCTCCTCCCAGTACCGGAAGGATATGCCCTTCTCCGGAAGGAGGACGGTGTCCTTTGTCACCTGGCAGAGATACTCCCTCCGTGTGATAGGTCCGAAGATCCCGTCCATGACTTCCTTGACTTGCCAGCTGTTATCCCCTTTCTCCGTGAAGGTGATCGTCTGGTTGTAGATGGAGTCCAGGCAATGCAGGATGGACGTCTTACTGTCCTTATCCGTCTCCACCCCGAAGATTTGGATGTCCCGGTCCTTGTAGACGTATAACGTCGTGGACTTCGCCAGGTAGGAGACGACGTCATATGCCGTAAACGTCGAGAGGTTGACGACACCCGCTATGGCGAACAAGGACCGGACATACTTCGGGGTCCTCGTCCTGAGGGACTTCCGGATAGGGAGGAACATCGAGGACGCATGGTAGGTGGTTCCCTTCATGTCCACCGAGATCGTCGCCATCGACGTCTTCTTGTTGTTCTTGACGTAGATGTCGATCAGATTGTATTTGCTGACGAAATAGATGTCCCGGTAATCAACGGACGACTCCGCGACATGGACGAATTCCGCCGTCTTGTCGATCGTATAGATCGGGGAGACGAACCCGTCGCCTTCCACAATCAGCGTCCCTTCCAGCCGGGTATTGCTGTCCATGGAACAACGGTAGACGTAGGAAACGTTGTTTACTTCCACCTCGTACGTGAAGGTGTTGTCCTGGACGGTCTCCCTGAGAAGCCGGATCGCCAGGTCGCAAGCTTGGAGGTTCTGGGAAAGCCGGTCCATGAGAACGACGTTCCCGCACCAGAAAAGAAAATGCATATGGGGTCTCCTTTCACGCCGAGACGTGTTAGAATGTCAATGACTTTGTGGCATAGGATACTTGAATCTGAGCCATCCTATGACGCACCCGATCTATCATTTTATCTATACAAGGAGGCGGAACACAGCCTATGAACAACGCATTGGACATCGCCCTGACCCGGATCCGGGCCACCATACCCCCGGAGATCCTGGAATACGCATTCACTCAACGAGAGCTGCGGGAGGAGACATTTCCCATCGACCAGCTCATCATCGAGAAAGTCATCCGTCCGAGAGTCCTGAAGGACATGAACATCACCGGCGGATACCAGAAGAAGATCATGCTCCGGAGGTCCTATATCGAACCCATGGAGCGGAACATCGACGACGCCCGCCAGAACACGGGGCGCTTCGCGCTATATCGCATCCCGCCACGAGAACGGGAAGGCCGGGCCATCACGGAGGTCATCTCCCTGGAGTACTATGGTCCGTACAACGGCCATCTGCCGACCCTGTACGGCTATCCTGCCGGGGCCAATATCCCGTCTTTGGCCGGGCATATCCTGGACTCCCATACGCTGGCGAGCACACCGCCAAAACCGACCGTCATCCTGATGGCCGGCGACCTGGTGAAGCTCATCCCCTCCCAGTTGAGCAGCATCAACTGGATGATGAACTGCAGGTTGGCGTTTGATGAGCAGTTCAATAACCTGAACACTTCCGCCATGAGCCCGTTCGCGGATCTCTGTGTATTTGCCGTCCAGGCCTACATCTACAACACCACCATGGTGACGCTGGATAAAGCGTACATCTCCGGCGGTTATGCACTGGGAGCCTTCAAGCTGCAGATCGACGCCTATCAGGACGCCAACCAACGTTACCTGGAACAGCTGAAAGTCGTGGACGGGGCCATGGCCCTGGATCCCGCACGACTCAATGCCCTTCTGCCATTCATCGTTTAACGCAAAAAAGAAACTCCTGGAGACGGACTATGATAGTCCGTCTCCAGAGGTATCTTTTTTCAGCACCACTTGCAGAATACAAGATGGTAACTGAACTTGACGACGTTCCAGGCTATTAAGAGCCAGAGGAAGATAGGCAGCAATGGAAGCAGAATCAAGCTCAGCACCAGCTGGCCTTTGCTCATAAGGTCAGCTTGGTACAGAAACAATGTGATGACGAATGCAATTAAATATATGGCTGTAATCATGGTTCATTTCCTTATTTCTTGATAGCATAAACTAATAGCCCTAAGCCAACCAACGTAATAGCCGCACCAACGGCATATTTGATCTTGGCCTGGCGGCGGACCTCTTCCTGAGCCAGACGTTGCCGTTCGCGCTGGATACAATCCAGCTCAGCGGCGACATCGTTTTCCAATTCTCTCATGGCCTGACGATTTCTATTCATATCTGACATGACAATCTCCTTGTTAAGGTTAATGGTTTTGAGGTTCTATCCTCTCTTATTACCAAATAAATATATACGTGAAGCTCCCTCACCCACAGCCAGGTGTCCGCCTGGCTGTGGGTGGAAGACTGTCAGTTGTTCTTGTTCTTGAACTTGTAGCTGGCGAGCAGCATGATGTAGATGATGAACGCCACACGCAGGGAGACCAGGGTCCCCTGACGGGTGTATTTCGTCCGTTGAAGGAAGACGTCCACACTGTTCTTGATGATCCCGATGTCCTTATCGATGACGCGGGACGCCGTGTAGGTGTTCTTCGTCGCCTGGATCAACGGGATGACAGCATTGATGTCCACCCCCATGAGAGCGGCACGACGATAAGTCTTCTGGATCATCTCCTCCAGCAGGAGCGCATAGCCGGTATAGATCGGCTGGCGGTTCCGGTCCATGGAGACGGTCCGGGTCTCCTGGGATTTCATCTGCTGGGTGGCCATGTCGGAGAACAGCGTCAATACCTCGATGACATTGTCTCTCCGGATATTGGAGGTCATCTTCGTTGTCAGGGTGATGAGGCTCTGGTCCAAAAAGGAATTGAGGTTCAGGGCGGCTGTGCTGACCCGGGAGATGACCAGGTCCAGCGTCCCGGCAAGATTGCCAAGGACCTTCCCGCCGCTCTCCGCATCCTCCGACATGATGGAGGATGTGCCGTAGGCATTTCCTTTCTTGTTGTTCTCGTAATAGGCCTCGGAGATCAGGACGATCTTCCGGCAGATACGGGTGTGGACGTCGGAGATGGCTTTCGCCACTTCCAGATCTGGCATGAAGGTGTCGAAGACCCTCTGGAAGATGGAGCCAGGTTCCAAGGCGACCGTGCAGTGCTTGTAGATGAGCTTCTTCCAGGTATTCGTCTCCTCGTTCTTGATGTCGGACTTCGCCGTCAGATTATCGATGGTGTATTGCATGACGGGTTCTTTGGCACCATACTGGAATTGCATTGCGACCTTCCCGCAGAAGAACTTGTAGTTCAGGAGTTTCAGGAGGTTCATCTGGGCGTCGTACTTCATCTTCTGGTTCAAGGACGCCGTCTTCCGGATAAGATGGATCAGCCATATCACCAAGATGTTGAATTCGTTCGACGTAACATTGAAGTTCTTGTCGATGGAAGGGGACAACTTGATCCCGCTGATGATGGCGTCCTTGTCGATCCCGAAGATGGCGAAGATATAGTCGGCGTCCTTTTGATACCAATAGGCTTTTGTGACGCCAAGTAATGGCGTATTGAACGCCAGGGGGTTGTTGTCCCGGACTTCGTAGGAGGCCGTGAACCGTTCCAGGTCCTGGAGCATCTTCATCGTGATGACAGGCTTGGCGTTGGCGGAAAATGATTCAAATAAGGTAGGCATGGGTCGTCTGTCCTCTTATTGCTTAATAGGAGTCGAGCAGGACCTTGAACTTGTTGAGGAAGTTCGTGTCGATCTTCGCCGGGTCCGGGGGCTTCGCCTGGATGGTGGACAGGGCGACGTGGTCCTCCTCCACCATGGACGGGTCGAACATCTCCTCGAGGGTCCTGAGCTCACGTTCATAGCATGCCTTCCGCATGGCGTTCTTCTCCAGGAAGATCAGGCCTTTCAGATCGCCGATGCGCTTCGCCATGGACATCTGGCGTTTCTTGGTATCCGGATCCACGGCGTCTCCATTGTTGAGGACGCCAGTCAGGACGGTGTTGGGCGGTATGCCGTACATGCCGTGGTTCTTGCCATAGAGAGCGAACCACCCAGCCAGCATCATCGCCATTGTGAGGTCGTCATGCTGTCCGATGATATGGTCGATACGACCGTCCCTCACGGACAACGCCTTGATCTCCTCGCAGAGGTTGTAGTCGAAGATACGGGAGGCCATGATGTTCAGCATGTTGATCAGAACACGGCCATATAGTTCGTCTCGAGATGCGGACGTCGTGTTATAGCCGAACCGTTTGACATTCGTTCCATTTCGGAGGTCGATCTCGTCCAGCGGTTTGGAGTCGGAGGACCAGTCCTGGATGAAGGTGTTGTAGATCCGCTTGAAGGGGTCCACGTTCGCCGTCATCATCTTGTTGATCAGGATGTCCACGAGGACGGCGCCGTTCTTGTTCCGTTCCGGAATGAAGATGGCGTTCGGAAGCTGTTCCAGCAGATCCATGACGCACTGGCAGACATGGGTGAAGGACGCCGTGTTGACGCGGCAGGTGGCGACAACGCCAAGGTCCTGGGGATCCAGAATGCACAACGTCGTGAAGTCCTCCCCGATGTTGTCGGAGGTGTCGCATCCGATGAGGTAGTGCTTGTAGCGGTTGCGCTCGTCCATGACGATGGACTTCGCCAAGTACCAGGACACCGTCAGGGTGCCATACTGGCTGTACTCGATCGGCTCGATGACGGACTGGTTCATCTTCGTCAGGAGACTGTCCGGGACCAGGCCGGAGCCTGTACCCAGCTGCCAGATGTTCAGATAGTCCGTCTCGATCTCGACACGGTTCTTGTCGGCGGTCACACGGGCCAGCCATTCATCCGTTTCACCCAATTGCTTGTAGGAGTACTCCAGATAGAACATGGAGTTTGTCGACTCATGGGAAAGGAACTTCTTGACGGCCTCGACATTCTCCATGTCGTAGATCGTCTCCCGGAACCTGGCCGCATGGGACTTCAGCTTGTAGGCGAAAGCCCCCGCCGGGTTGGCCAGCATGCCGGCGGTCGTCGTCAGGACCTTGCAGGTCGGGAGACCGGCTGCCTGGGCCAGCTTCCCAGCCGTATCCATGGTGGCGGATGCCGCCGGATAGGACTTGTCGTTGTTCTTGTAGTACGCGATCTCGTCCCAGTGCTGGAGAGGCATCGTGTCACCACGGGCCTGCTTCTCGGCGGACAGCCGGTCGGACTGGGCCACGTATGTCTTGTACTTGTTGTTCAGAACTGTGTAGGACAGTTCTTCTGTATTGTCGGTGTCCCGTCTAGACGCCATGACGAGATAGGGAGGCAGGGCGTTCCTCATGTCCTTCATTCGTTTGACGTTTTCACGGGTTAGCTTCTCGTCCTTGGCGAACATGCCAATGACGGCGTTTTTATAACCAAAATAAAAAGCCCAGGAGTCCAGGGCGATCGTGCCGATGGATTTCCCTTTCTGACGAGGCATCGTCAGGAACGTATTAATACTGTTGAAGAAACACCAGGACAAGGCCAGGTTGGCCCGGCTTAAGATGAACGGGATCGGGTCGCTACCGGGAGCGGTGATCCGAATGACCTCTCTCAGATAGTACCAGGCATTGACCTTGCACTCGTAGGCGATTCTCGCCCGGAGCTCGGCGCTCGGATCCGTCAGGTTGTGGGGATCATACTTCGCCAGCTCCGGCTGGGTGAGATGGAGAAAGAACTTGTTGTTCTTGACTCCCATCTTCTCCAGGAGGAACACCATCCGGATGAAGGAGGTGTTCTTCGTATTGGTCTGCAGACAGCCTCCGGCCGTCGCATAGTCGGACTTGAACAGAAGCATGGTCTTTCCCCTCCTATCCGTCAGCTCTGCTTCAGGTCCTGGGCGGTCCGGATATTGATCTCCCTTTCCTTTCGTTCACGGAAAGCGAGAAACTTCTCCTTCTCCGCATCGGACAGGTCATTGTACTTGATCGCCATCAGAGCCTGGTTCTTATAGGTATGGAATGCGATGAAATACCAGTAACCTCTATAGAGGATACAATACTTGAAGATGTTGTCGGAATACTCCCCGATCTGGTGGCAGTCCTTCCGGTGCTTGATCTGGACCCGGATATTCTCCATGTCCTCTTCGTTCAGACCGGCCGGGACGGACGGATCCTGTTTCGGTTCATCCGGAGGCGGGGGCGGCGGGGGCGCGAATATCGGACTGGATTCCGGCGGCGGGACTTCCGAGGGCTGGCGTGTCGGCTTTCGTTTCTTACTACTCATAAAGGTTGTCTCGTTGAAGGTAGATACGTATCAGGGCATCGTCGGGAGGTCCGGGTGACCTCCCGACGCCCATATCATACCTTACTGGCGTTACTTGTCGCCGCCGAACATGTCGGCATCCGACGGCAGGGCGGAGCTGTCCGTGAACTCCCCGCTGGCGTTGGGACGTGGATAGCGGTTTCCGCCTCCCTGTCCGCCGCGATTGTATCCGCCACCCTGGTAGCGGTTGCCGCCATACCCACCTCCCTGCTGGCCACCTTGACCGAGCTGCCCGGTCATGCGGACGGCCGACAATTCGACCTGCATCGGGATGGTGTTCTTCAGGAAGGAGATGAGATACGCCCATTCATACTGGGAGCGGACGTCCTCCGGGATCTCGCCCGTCCCGAAGGCCGTGGTGCCGGCCAAGCGGATCGGAAAATCCCACGTGCCGCCTTCGCCCTTCAGGATGATGTGGAGGACTTTCCGCTCGTCCTTCTTGAAAATGAAGACGCAGCGAAGCTTCGCAATGAACTTTCCGTCCGGCTGACGTTCACGGTCATTGAACACCAAGGTCTTGTCCGTGTTGGGTTCTGCCGCCGGCATCTTCTCCATGATCTGGGTGATGACGAAGAGTTCGTCCGGACGGAGACGGGCACGGTAGATGGCTTTTCCGCCTTGACCGGGCTGCACGGAGAACGCGATGGAGCCGTTGTAGACGTTGAAGGAGCCGGACTCTCCGCCGGTCGTGGAGCGATAGGTCGGGCAGGGATGGCGAAGATCGCCTAACGTGATGGTTTCAGTGTTGGTTGCCATGGTGGATGGTCTCCTTTTGATTCAATGGACCAGGGGGTCCGTGGGGTTAAGATGGGCCAGGAGGACCTGACCCATCAAATGACATAAGGGGGGATGAATTTCAACTGGGCGAGCATGCGGTCGATGTAATCGGATGTTTTCAAGTGCCAACTGTCTTTCTGTGCAACGGACAACAGGTCTTTCTTGAACTTCGGAGTGATGGCCGGTTTCAGGTCATGCTTGTCGCCAAGCAGGACGTGAAGGCCTTTCGTAAAGGGTAGGTAGTCGGAGTCGAACACGTACGGGCCGAGCTGCTTCTTCGGGAGGAGCTCGCCTGTGTAGGACTTGACCAGGGTCCAGTCCGATACCAGGGACTGGATATGGTAGTCCAGGGGATGGTTCGTCACCTGGACGATGTTGTGGTTGTTCTTGACTTTCTTCAGCCAGTCCCGGAACAGGTTCGGGAAGAAGACCTTGCTGTAGTCATACCACTCCACGACCCTGATGCCGTGGGACTCGTACTCCCGGCATGCCGGGGCGTTGTACTGCTTGATCAGTTCGTCCGCCATCGCGATGTGCTGCTGGGACGGTGGCAGTACCCGGAGATATTCCGGAGGGATGATCTTCGTGTAGTCTGTCAAGTATAAGATAATGTATCTCGGGAGGGCGTAGTCCCTCATGTTGTACATCTGGACGACATCCTCGACCAGCATCGTCAGCTCCTGGGTCGTCTTCTTGATGAGATCGTCCGCCAGACGGGACATCGGGTAGTAATGGGTCTTCGTCTGTTTGTACTTCTCCACGATACCCGGGAGGCCTGAGATGTTCCGCATGATGACGGAGACGTTCAGGAGGACCATGTCCGTCCGGTCCCTGGTATCGGTCAGCTTCTTGTACAAGGAGTTGTAGATGGGGGTGGTGCCGAAGCTGTACGGCGATTGATCCGGATCGTATTCAGCTTGCATGGAGTATCTCCTTGATCTTGTCCAGGGTCATCTCCGGATGGGACTCCCTGACGTTGTCGTAGATGATGGCCGGCAGGTTGTCCTCCGTGATGACCGGAAGATCCTGGATGGTCGTCATGAACGTCACCTTCTCCTGGACCTGGATGACGTTCTTCTTTTCCGTCACGACGGCTTTCGGGTAGAGCTCCTTGATCGCCTGGATCAAAGAGGAGTCCGTTCCGACGATCCGGACATGGATCGGGCAGTCCTCGTCAGGACGTTCGTCCTTGATCCGCCTCTTGAGGTACGACAGAGCCCGGTCGTTGCTCTCCAGGATGTTCATGTCCAGCGTGATGAAGGGGATGGTCCCCGTGTTCTGGATGAAGGACAGGACGTCGGTATGGGTGTCCTCATGGAAACTGGCGGTATAGAAGCCTTTCGCCTCCTCCTCTCCATGCCGGAACCTTTCAAAACTCCCTCCGGACACGACCTTGTTCCAGACGGATCGGGTATGGACGTGGCCATTGAAGATCCGGCACTTGACCTTCGGAGCGATCTTGTCATAGTCCAGGCAGTTATGGGGTCGGGTCGGGAGACCTGGAGGCAGGAGATGATCCCAGTACCCATGGCAGCAGGCGTAGTCCACCGTCTCCAGATGGGCGGCGTTGATCGCCGTCAGGACGGACTCCGTGACATCCTTGCAGGGGATGTCGTCCGGACAGTAGACGATCGTCATGCCGTTCGGGAACTTCTCCACCTCGATCTTGTCCAGGACTCTCACGAGAGGCAAGCCGTCTTTCTCCGGTAGGGCGGACGCCCGTTCGACGAACAGGCGGTTCTGGTAGCGGTCGTGGCTGAACGTCCCCCGCAGGATCCTTAAATAGATGCTTTTCTCCCCGACAAGATCCAGGAGCTTGTCGATGATGTAGATGGAGGCGACGCCTGCGTCGCTGTTGATGTTCAGAAGACAATCAAAGAAATCCCCGCCTAGCAGGATGAGGTCGGAATCCGACATCTCCGGCCAGGCGATGGTCTCCAGGTTGTCCACCAGCCGTTTCAGCTGGATTTTAGGGTTGCCGACATGGATGTCGGTCAGGAACGATATCTTCATAAAGGCACTTCCTTGCTGACAATCTGGACAGGCCCTGTGCTCTGCCCCATGGATGGTATCGAATCCAATTCTTTTATGATCTCTGCCGTGCCTTCGATTGTGTTCCGGGACTCATGGACACCCGGGACACGGTCCGCCATCTCGGCCGCCTTTCGTCTGGCTTCATCCAGCTTGGCGTTCGGGTTGACGGCGTCGATGATGGCTCCCACCCGCTCCCCGAAGGCCTTCTGCTTGTGACCGAAGGTATCCTCCAAGTTCATGGTCGCCAAGTTGGTGAAGGCCTGCAACGCGTTGACGCCACCGTCACCTGCCGCATTGACGGCGTTGAACGTCGCAAAGACAGGAGGCAGCGTATAAACGAGATTCTCGTCCGAAAGCAGTTCCTGGACCGTGGCGGCCGCCGTGCTTCGGACTACATAGACGGGATGGAACTGGTCGATCCGTGCGAAATAATCCTGGATGGTCTCCGAGACAGAATCAGGGGACCTGGACTCCATCATGTCCTTCCGGAAGAGAACCATGTACTTCTTGGTGAACTCGTCCAGGGTCATGACATTCTTCTTGAACTTGTTCGTCTCCAGGATCCGGCGGATGTGCGCCTGGTTCTCCGGGGAGATGTCGGCGAAATTGATGTCGGATTCAAAACTGTTGAACGCCATAACGCATCACGCCCCCTTGTAGATGAAGAGGTTGGAATCGTCCTTCCGGACCTTGTCCAGAGTGACGACATCCTGCCCGAGGTTGTCGCGGATGTGGATGACCATCGTGTAGTTGTCGGGGTTCCCCTCGTCCTTGATCGTATCAATGACACAGGAGTAGTCCGAGTAGAAACGCTGCACGGCGGCCGACAGATACTGCTGAAGGGCCGGGACGAGTTTCTCCGGGTCCTCCGTATACTTGGCCATGCTCTTCCGCATGGACATGAGCTCGTCGTCCATCCATGAGGAGACGTAGCCAGGGTTGTACATCAGGAACTTCAACAAGTAGATCATCTGGTCAGACCGGTTGGTCAGAACCGGATGGTTGAGGTCCAGAGTCGGGATGACGCCAATGGGTGGCATGATAAGGTACCTCCGTCTTAAGTGAACAAATCGTGTTTATCTCGTCGCATAGAATCCTTCATCCCGCAGGATTTTCACTTCGCAAAAAAGAACGGCGGATGCCCGCAGGGAGGATGTGCTCCTCCCTGCGGACGTCCATGACTCACTTCTTCGGTTTCCCGATGAGGTTCGAGAGGTCTGTCGGGTCCCGGTGCTGGCCGTTCTCCGACAGTTCCTGGTAGATCATCTCGGCGAGCCAGCGCCTGGACTTGTCGATCGCATCCAGCTGGTCCTCCGTCAGATCCGGATCCGTGGTCCGATATTCCCACGTGATGTAGTCCGGAGTCTCCTCCGGGTGCCCCGGGACGATGGTGATCCGACCGTTGTTGATCAGACGACCATAATAGTCCTCCTCAGGCAGGCTTTCGGGGTTCCAACCCCATCCCCAGATCATCCCCTGCTCGAACATGTCTCGCATGACCGGCATCATCAGCATCGGGACCTGCATGCACTGTGGTATGCAGGCGAGGTCGTGCTCGTTCGTGATGGGCATGTAGATGTCCGGGTTGAAGATCCTCTGGGTCGTGTTCAGGACATAGTCGTCGGATTTCTGGATCTCCGTGTTCAGGAGATTCATGAAGTTCTGGTACTCGTCCTTGTACGGGTCGTTGGCCAGGCCAAAGGCCACGGTGTTGGTCCCCCATCTTGCATTGATCTGGGTGAGAATGTCCTGGGAGTGGACATTCCCGATCATCGCGCCAAGCGACGGAACGGAATCTATCTCGGTTAGAGGCGCCACATACATGGTTGCGCCTCCTTACGGATTCTCCGCCTCAGGTTTCTGCTCGCCTGTGTCCGTCTCCTCTTCGTCGGCGGGAGGAGCTTCACCTCCCAGATCGATCTCCGCAGGAGGATCCGGGAGTCTTTCACTGTCTTCCGAACCACACTGCTCGGCGGTGTCCGTCTCATCCTCAGGGCACTTTCCGTCGTCGCTCGGGAGGGTATCGCCTTCATCCGTTTCGACGTCGTCGTCGATGACATCGACAGGCTCACCTGGATCTTCGTCTTCGGAGGCCGGAGCCCCACTGATTTCGTCTTCAGCTTCCGGTGCGATGCAGTCGCCACCTTCCACTTTACAGGTGCCCTCGTCGGCCTCTTCCAGACGACGACGGCGCTTCGGGACGAACCGACCGGAGGCCACGAGCTTGTCCATGAGAACATTGAAGATCCCATGGAGGTTGTTGATGTTCGGACGTTCCGCCAGGGGATCGCCCAGGTCGACGCCGAAGACCTCTTCGCAGCTCATGATGAGCCCCTTGATGTCCAGATCGTCGAATTTCAGATACTCAAACGTGTGGTCCAGCTTCGGCTGATAGGACGTATCGCCGAACTGGAGGCGGCACAGTCTGAAGTATGCGCTAACAATGTCTTGTTTGGTCAGTGTGTGTTCCATTGCCTCTCCTTAGGAATCTTCTTCTACGTCTGCAAGCCATCCGTTCAATGCCTGGGCCGCCTGGGTCGTGATCTGCACGTCAGACGAGATCAGCGAGTCGGCTGATCCGAGCAATACGTTCATCGGATGGATGCTTTTTAGTCTATACGCCATGTCCATCTCCTTGATGGACAACTGATGCATTTCGTCCCCGTCGAAATCGAAGTTCGGGGCTGGTGCTATCAGTGGCGATATGGACAGGGTCACATCTTCGTACTCCGTCTTGACCTTGGTGGCATACAACAGAAACATCGCGCCGTGTCGCAAGGACGGGTTTCGGCCGATGATCATCGGAAGACCCTTGTAGGGGCATTCCTCGATCAAGGTCGTGATGATTCTGTGGATGTCCGGATCAAAACGGGCGATGGCCCATGTCATTCGTTTCAACGCTTCCGGGAGCGTCAAGCGTTCCCGGTTCATCAGGACGTTCATGATCTCGAGGTTGTAGAGGGCGATCGCCTCCAGCCACGGGAGATACACTTCGTCCGCCTGGTGGATGCCTGGGATCGGCACGATGACCGCTCGGGCGGTGCAGTGCAGACGGGCACCCAGCAGCTGCTTCCGGATGAAGCCAGGCTTCTTGAGCAGCTTGCAGGACATGATGTTGTTTGTATAGTCCAGCATGGACGTATAGATGTCGTACATCCGGCTTTCGACCAGATTGTTCGTATACGTCGAGTGGTGGATCATGAAGATCAGATTGTTCAGATCGATCTTCGCTTGTACGATGTACTTCACGACGGTGTCGGCGAAGTTCATCGTGCCGGACTTGGTCAGCAGATGGAGACTGCTGTTCAATATCGGGATGTGCCTGAAGAAAAGACGGTCCTTGAACTTGTCCAGGAACTGGAGCACCAGATCCGTCTTCTTCCGCTCCGCTGGCGTCTGGAACTTCTTGTACTGGGTTGCGAACCAGTTGATGATGTCCCAGAAGTGGTCGTAGAAGTAGGTCATGCCCTGCTGCATGATGCCCGCCATGTCTTGCGGCATGTTGGCCTTCACGTTTAGCAGGGTCGGCAGGATTCTGCCGGCCTTCTTGAACGACCCAAGCCAGTTGTCCAGGACGCCATAGGCGACCGGATGCAGGAGCGGCGGAAGATAGTCGGGTATCTCCAGCCATGTCTTGAACTTCAGCTCGTCCGCGAAGTTGGTCTTGACCTCCGTATGGCACTTCGGACAGATCGTCTTGGTTCCTTCCCAGAAGTTTCCGGAAAGATAACCGCACTCGCAGGACGAGATATTGGTGAGCTCTTTCGAGCCATCGTGGAAGAATGTCTCGATCTGGGCCTTCATCAGGTCCTTCTGGACGCTTGCTTCCGCACCGCACGGGATGATTTTGGCATCCGGATCCTCACGGAACAACTCGTCGAAGTTCTTGAGTTCCAGATAGGCGAGATCCCCTTGTGACATGTTCTGTGTATGCCTCCTTGAGGGTTGAATTCAACATAAGAGGCAGGGCTCCTGATAGTTGCCACAGGAGCCCATCTGAAAGGAGGTCCGGAGGGATGACTTGTCGAGTCCCTCCGGCCTTGAAATCTTAAGCCGCGTTCAGACTACCAGCCCATGCCGCCACGGTTGTAGTAGCCCATGGTGCCGACCTGGCCACCATAGACACCGCCGTAGATGGAGTTGGCGCCGCCGATCGGCGTGTTGTACTGGCCGAGGAACTGACCGAAGTCGATGTTCTGGTTGACCGCCAGATCCGCCTGATACTGGAGGATGCCGGAGACCAGGTTCGCCAGCGTGTTGATGTACTGGCCGTTGAAGACGACGGTCGTGACACGGTACAGGGACTTGACGGTGTCTTCGCCGTAGATGGCGGCGACATCCTGCAGATGCTGTGCCGGCTGGACACTGGACTGGTCGAGCATGCGTTCGCAGCGACCAAAGTCCTGGATCTCCGTGATCGTGTTGATGTAGTCGGCCGTACGGGTATCCGTGAGGACGCCGTCGCGGGTATACGTGCCTTCATAGTTGACGAAGGACGTGAGGACCGGGCTGACGGACGCGGGCATGTAGACGATCGGATTGCCGTTGGCGTCCGTGTCGCCGAAGAAGCGCTTGAGCTGGGCGTTGACGTGGTCCATGGCCGGGTTCGTCGGATCGTTCGTGACGTAGTTCGCCAGACCCGGGATGGTCGCACGGCCTTCGGCGAAGTCGATCGCCAGCCATGGCACATCCTGGATGACTTCCGGGATGCGGTCGCAGTTCTCGAACCAGTCGAGGGACTGCTGGCCGTTGGCGTCGGTCACGATCTTCAAGCGGCCGAGGTTCGGGCCCTTCTGCGTGCCTGTGCAGTACGGAGCCAGCCACTTACGGGACTGGATCACGGTACCGGCGACGATCGGCAGCGCCAGGGAGAGCATGTCGAAGCTCGGGACGGTCGCCATGACTTCGGTGATGACGACAACCGGGACGAAGCGGATCGGGTTGTAGACGGCGCCGATCGGCTGAGGATTACGGATGCGCATGATCTTCGTGTAGCCGGTGATGGCCATCATCGGCAACAGGTTCTGGTCGCGGTTGTTGAACATCTGCTGATGGAGCGGCTGGACCTTGCGGGAGACCGTGACGCCCCAGTCCGCGCGCTGGCGGTACTTGTGCGGAGAGTTGCGGCTGATGAACGTCAGCGCCTGCTGCAGGTCGGCCTGGGCGACGACCTGGATGGAGTGGAAGGACGTGCGGTCCAGGCGGTTCTCCGGCGTCGTCGCCTTGAAGGAGTTGACGATGAAGGACGCCATGTTCTCGACGAGGCCGTAGTCATAGTCGCAGATGTTGACGTACTCCAGCAGGGCGTAGTCGGGATGGACATCCTGCAGGCACTTCGCGAGATCGATGATGTAGTCGCCGGCGGGGACGTAGGGCTGGGAGGTGACGAACGATTCGTTGAAGATGACCATGAAGGCCTGCTTCGTCACGTGGTCCAGCGCCACGAGCGTCTCGATGCGGTGGCCGAGGGATTCGACCGTGATGGTGTTGTCGCTCTTCTGGGCGAGCAGGGCGGTCAGGTCGGCGACATACTTCTTGCCGTCCTGGGAGAGGGCGGTGGCCTTCTGCATGTTGGCTTCGATCTTGTCGAAACCGGGGGCCGTGGCGGTGTTGCGGATTTCGGGCTGTTCCTCGACAACGGCGCCGGGGATGACTGTGCCGGCAGGCGTGCCGGCGGGCTGGGCTTTAACTTTGCTACCGATTCCCATGGTTCTTTTCCTTTTTGTTTTTGATGTTGTACAACACATCGGACAACGGGTCCGATCATTATGGTAATATATAGGCAAATGACAGATGGAGCGGATTTCGGCATTTTATGCCAATTCGCTCTATAATTTTACATTTCCACCAGGGAGGACCCTGATTTATGATACTAAGCTACATGTTGGACCGGATGGAGGACGGGCATCCCCGTCCCGTTCCGGACTGGACCCGGATGATCCGGACAATCCAGAACAGGACGGACCACTACACGGACCGGGTCGTCCAGGGTGTCATGACGACATCCCCGTGGGAGGTGCTCCTGTCCCGGATGATCGCTAAGATCCCTCTCTATCTCGGAGACGAAAAGGACGATGTCAAGATCATGGCGGAGGCCATGGGGCATGTCAGGGATACGCTCGAGATGGAGCTTGCACCTGGAGACACCTTGAAGGAGCGGGACGCGTGCTTCACCGCATCCAATAACGGGACCGCCAAAGAAATTATTGTCCCTTGCAGTTCCTCCACGCCGCTGATGGACCTCCCCGTCGGGAAGCCTCTGGCGGCATGGAAGGACGTGCATCCAGTCCATATCCTCTACAATGACAGCCTGGAGCTGTGCTCCAGATGGACCGGGAGGCAGTTCGTCTACTCGGACGACCCTCCGGAGGAGGTCATCGTCTCGATCGACGTACCGGCCCTGATCCTGAAGTACATTGCGGCGTTGAAGGACTATGACTCGATTCCAAACTTCCCCCGGAGTCAGTTCATCCGCAAGCATCTGATCGACAACCTCTATGAGGATATCGTGAGATGCTGGGTGTTCCGTATGCTAGAGGAGATGGTGACGGAGGGACATGTGGATTCC
>Ga0310694_10000538_pt1 | contig 49076 bp, 43 predicted proteins | sample 174DNAGHGhighgp2_FD_203884 | JGI IMG/M metagenome (GOLD analysis project Ga0310694, IMG submission 203884) | Sheep rumen microbial communities from Palmerston North, Manawatu-Wanganui, New Zealand - 1742 DNA GHGhigh gp2 (v2) (version 2) | ecosystem: Host-associated > Mammals > Digestive system... | reverse complement strand
GGAAAGAAGGTGAACAAAAGCGTAATGGATACAAAAACATGATTTTATTGTATCATCACTTCGTGAATGAGGAAAAAGATTATTTGGATTTTGTAGTAAAACTCACTATTGGTGTCATGACTGGCGGGAAGCATGTCCAATACTGCGTGAACAAGATCGAGGTGCAATAAAAAAACCGGTCATGTAATCCGTTACCTCCCCGCAGTTTGGAACGCAGCCCCTGACCGGTATTTTATGCCGCAAAATTACAACTTTTCCACGAACCCGCAAGGGGATGGACGGTTTTTCTCTTTTTACCGATGCTCCAGCAGCCATGTCATGCCAGCGTGGATAAGTGCCCTGGCGGGCATCTGTGGCTACAGTTTTCTTGTCCTTTTGTCTTGAAACAAAAGGACCAAAAATTCAAGGCCGACATCAAGGGCCTACCGCACTTGGCGACCGCTCCTCCCCCATGTCGGCCGGGCCCGCTCACCCTACCCAGTTGGTCTTTGGCGTTCCCACACATTACCAACTACTTATCCGACAGCAAACGACTACAAACGACTACAGTCGACTACAAGCGTTTGTTCAACGGCTTAGTCTTGGCAGACATTGCATCTTTGCGACACAATTACAAAAACATAGAAAATGGAAGAGTTACAACAAGGAGCGTTTGGGCCTATCTACACCCAATTCGAGAGCAAACCGAAAGAAGCCATGGCCCACCTATGCAATATAAAAGACGGAGAATGTCCCAAAGCCTTCTATCGTGAAGATGTCGGATTTGTTGATTTCGTTTGGGGAAAGCCCAACGACAAAACCACAGGTAAGGGTGGCTTCGGGCTATCGCACATCCTTACAGACCACGGCGACGAAATCAAGGATTTCAATATCGACCCAATCGATTTCATCCTGATGATTATGAATTTCGGCAAACTAAACACAGAAGGAAAGAAAAACAGGATTTACCTTGAAGGCAAAGAGTTTAGGCTGATTGTCACCACAGAATGGTATGGAAAGTCGAAACAACTGCTACTTACGGCATTCGACCTACGCCCCATATCAAGAAAAAATCCGCAGCGGGCAAAAGAAATGAAAAAAGCCCCTAAAAGATAGGAGCTTTTATTCTTTGTCGTTATCTCCGCAAGGATACTCGTAGGATCGATTTTACAGCCAGCCCTGTTTACCAGCCAACGACACTGCAAAATTACAACTTTTCCACAAACCCGCAAGGGAATGGGCGTTTTTTCTCTTTTCACCAAGGCACCAGCAGCCATGTCATGCCGACGCTGGCATGTGCGATGGCGAGCATCTATGGCCATCTATCTTCGTCCTTTTGTCTTGAAACAAAAGGACCAAAAATTCAAGGCCGACATCATCGGTCCCGACGCACAAAGCGGGCGCTTCCCCGCCATGTCGACCACTCCTCCCGCCCAGCCCGGTTTGGCGTAGGCGTTCCCAGTTTTGAAATGTTATATTCTCGCCCTTAGGCGTCATCGCGGGCGGTCCCTGAGCCCGTCGAAGGGCCGCGATCTTCTGCTCACTTGTACGACTTCAGATCGAAGACCTCCTTATTCCTGCAGTTAGGTCTAGTTGCACTAGTTTTGCTCGTAGTAGCAGTTAACAAAGATAGTTGTTTATGCTTATAGTCACAATGCGAAAAGTAAAGAGATTGCAAGCATGACTTAACTATTCCTCTTGGCAGATAAAATCTCCCAAAAATCAGTCCCAGCTTCCATACGTTCTTTTATTTTAAAGGTGCCATATATCATCAGAACCCTGATATATCGATATGGCGTTTTACAATCAGGAAAAACCGAATTGAATACAGTAAGTATTAAAGATGTTTTTTTTATGGAGCCAACATTATAATGAAGGCCTGAGGATTCGTATTCACTATCAAGTGTTTCGAAATCTATTTCATTTAAGTGTTTTGACAACGCATAAGACATTGCAAATTGGAGAAAGGACAAAACATCCCGGAAATAGTAACGTTCGCTTAGTTCTTTTGCTATTTCGCTGGCCTCAAATGAGATACCTATGTTGGTTAAGTCTGACATTTATTTAATAATTGTATTGAATGATGATATTTGTTCTAATGTTACTTCTTTTCTAAGTTTTCCTTTCAATGCATTCCTTGCTACCGTTTCTTGAATTTCCTCAGGATACGCCAGAACTATAACTTGGCGACCAAGACTTGGAAGCGAAGAAAGTATATTACTTTTATGACGAGGATCTATTCTTTGAAAAGTTGAATCCATCACAATTGGGCCAGAAATCGGAGCATTTTTGTGAAGCGCTGCTATCAGAGAAATTGCAACAACTTGAACATATCCAGAAGACCTATGAGGGACTTTCACACCGTTAGACGTGAGTATTTCAAGCCCATATTCTTCATTGATCGACAATTGTTTATAATCAGAGTTTTGTGCGACAGATGTAAAATACTCAGTAGCATCCCGTTGTACATTATTCTTCAAATTAAGCTTGAATTTTTCTATCGCCTCATCAAATAAATCACAGATGTCTTGGCATTTTTCCAATTCGTTTTGAGCGACTTCAAGAGCAGTATTGGACTGATTCTTCTTTATTTGATTGCGAAGTTTATCGATTGCTTTTTTGTTAACGTCTATCTCTCTTAGAGCATCATCAATACCATCACGATATGTTTTTATTAATTCTGTTATTTTGTCATGTTTGGGAATAAGCCCTTCTATTGTCTTCTCATCACTATCCAAGCCTATTTTTCGACGTTCCTTTTCCCAACGTTCCTTTTCTAATTTTTTTAATTGAATTTTTGTTTTAAGTCTTTCTATTGTGTTTATTGATAATTTCAAAACCTCAGTATGATCTTCTATTTTTAAACTTTTTAAAATAAGGATTTCTGCATCTAACTGTGAATATCTTTTTTGTACATCTGAATCAATCTGTACAGCGTTAGAATTAAGCATCTCTTTAATATGAGAAATTGCAATATCATCAATCACTGTATTACAAATAGGGCAATTGCAACCAGAAGGATGTTCTGTAACCATTTTTGATAACAAGCCTCTAATGGCCTTATCTTCTGCTATCTCAGAAATAGCACTAGATAAGTCACTTTTCTCCTTCTCTTTTTGATTAATCTGCTCATCTACAACAGCCTTTAAATTAGCCTCCCATAAACCATCTAATATGTTACGAACTGTATCTATTTCTGTTTCAACACTCTCCTCCCAATCAGAAATCATCTTCTCACATGTCTTAATCTCACTTGTAATATTTCGGTATGATTCTGTGTTCTCTAATTGAGTGTCTACAACCCCCAATTCTTCTACGGCCTTACCGAGTTCTTTTTTAAGACCATCAACGCTATTGTTGATTTCTTCATTTTTTTCTTCGAGTTTAGCGATTTTTTCGCCAGCTTGCTTTGTTCTAGAATCAGAAGTAGTTACTTTATTAAACGCATCCGAATACTCTTTGCGTATAATAAACATATTATCTTTACTGATTTCCAGGATGGGTAGGCCAAGAATATCCTCGATGGAATCCTTAATCAGAGTATTATCATTACCGCTTTTAAGCAAATTCTCATATTGCTGCAATACTTCACCATCAAAAAGGTAAAAACGCGATATGCCTTCAGGTATAGCAGATTTCAAAAAATGATCTCGTTCTGTTGGAGATACAATATCAGAACCTTTTTGAAGGAAAACTTCAAATGCATAATCTGCATCACTTGTCCCAGGGGTTCCTTTCCTTCTCTCTAATGAACGAGTTAGTATGTATTCACTTCCGTCGTATTCTAAATGAAGAACAACGGACATGTTTTCTCCTCTTTCCACAGCCTCATAATTTACATATGAAGCAATAGTGTCATCATATCCGTGTTCGTCAACGATATTTCCCCATAGAGCATATCTTATCGCTCTCATTATTGTTGTTTTACCGAAACCATTAAAGCCCCAGATAATCACAACACCATCGTCAGATGGAAAATCAACTACTTGGGTGCTTTGATAAGGCCCAAAGTTTGTTATTTCAAGTTTTTTAAAACGAAGCATGGTATTACTTGGATTTTATGTATTCATTAACAATAGCCCTTATTTCAGGCAATGATAAAGACGGATCATCTTGATGCTCCGATGCAGATAATAGTATTCTGTCAATAACAGAATCTGGTATGTCTGGGTATTTTTCGTCTCTAATACCCCTGATTATTCTTTTTAGGCTATCTAAGTCAATATTCATCTTCAAGTCCTCCTTCATTTATTGTGTTATAGTTTAGTCCAAAATTAATGGCTATTGCTTTCAGTTTTGTTACACATGTTTTGTCTTCTGACCATTCTCCAAATTGAATTGCACGACAGAGTTCAGCCTCTACGATATTGAGACGAGTGTTTTGTGAATCTTCTAAATCCACTTTCTTTGGAATAACAATTGCATCATAAAGACGAGAGTAGTTTTTACCAAATGATTTCCTCAAGATTCGGCCTCTTCTCTGAATAAATTCTCTAGGGTTCTTTGAAGAAGCAAGAATAAGCGCATGAGAAGTAGATGGAATATCCACACCTTCATCAAGGCATTTTATAGAAACCAGAATGCCTCCTATTTTATTGAAGAACTTAAGGGTTTGTTCCCTGTCACCTGCCATTGCTGAATGATATTCAATAGCATGGATTTCTGGCAAAGAGTTAAGGGCTGTTAGGACAGAATTAAGTTGGGTGGTATCCTCGCAATAGATAATCCACTTTTGCCCTTTTTGATAATGATTTTTGATGATTTCTTTTGCCAATGTGATTTTCGATTCCGCTTTTTTTAGGATTCTTGAACGAGCAATTAATAGTGTTTGTATACGGGAATCGTCCATTGCATTTTTGTCCTTTAATTGAGAAACGATAGCATAACGTTTTTTAATTTCCTTTGTTAATTCATCCCAACTATTCTGTTCATCCTGGCTTAGTTCAACTGGATAAGGTTTGTAAAAGTATGGTGTTAGAACATCAGCCCTAATAGCATCGTATAGTGTAAAAGGAGGTTGTACGATAGGCCCAAAATAATCAATAATTGCTTGAGTGCCTACGGGGTCGCCATATCGACGAGGAGTAGCAGACAACCCTAATCTATAGCCGGCTTCAATTGAGAAGAACCTTCTACGAGCTGGACTTCCCATTCTGTGAACTTCGTCAGCTACTACAAAAAGATGTTCGCCTGAGACAACTCTTGAGATGAAATCAGATGATGAAGCAGTGTCCATAACAGCTAACGTCACCATATAAAAATCATCGTGTTTTCTTGTCCACAAATTAAGAACATCATCCCTTTTCCACTCATTATTGTTATCACCACATGGAAGGAACTGTATTTGTAAATCTGAAAGGGCATCTTTGATTTCGTTTTCCCATTGTTTTAACAAGTCTGTAGATGGTACCAGGACAATTACAGATTTATGCTCCTCAAGAGATTTTCTAATAGCGCAAAGAGCAGAATAGGTCTTGCCGCTTCCTGTAGCATGTTCAAATATTCCTCTATGCCCTTGCTTTACCCATGCATCGAGGGCGTCACATTGATGAGGTTTAGGAATTCTTCCTCCTTTCTTTTTTTCTGCAGCCCATTTCTTAGCACGGTTAATTGAAACAGAAACTTCATCGATAAAAACTTCCCAGTCGGCTGTTTTTGCTCTTTGTTTTACTTGACTACAAATCTCTTCGGGTATCTCATATAATGACACATCTGAAATCTTGTTTTCCCAAAGATCCTCAAAATGACTGCTTGCCAACAAGACCCTTTCTTGATCTCGTCCTCCTACCCAATTGGGGAATACGTCTATTGATTCAATATTACCGTCATCAGAGAGCCCTTTAAAAGTCTCGTTAATAGAACCTCTAAATCCAACAATAGATTCAGAATCGTAGAAAATACCAACTTTATCATGAAATAATCGCTTGATATCAGAAGACATTGTCGACTTGCCAACAGCAATTTTAATATCGATTACACCCATTGATATCAAACAAGCTAATGCTCTGCTTGGCGCAGAAAGATGTTCGTTATTAAAAAGACTTTCGAATTCCTTTTGCAACGACTCTTTTAGTATTTCTTTTTGTTTAGATTCTTGACCTTCCTCGATTGCTTTTTGGTCCTCTTCAGTTAAAAATGGCGAACAAATTATCCTCATTTTGCCACCATTTCTTACAAAATCTTTCAAAGCACTCCATGCTAAGATATATATAGTGCTTCCAAAATATCCTGAAATTCTATCATACCTCAAAGAGTTCGATAAGCAAGGTAGATAGAAAGATTCAGCAATATTATCGGAATCTTTACTATAACTAACTTTAAATTTGAAATCTTTGAGGCTCATAATACTAATCAAATAAACGGTGTCTTAAAGCTTGTAACAAATATTCTGGTCTTGCGGACATTAAGACTTCTCCATTGTTCTTTGTTGCAAATGCAACTTTATTGTCTAATGCATCATATAGTAATGAACTTTTGCATTGAACATTAGCATTGTATGCGAAATCTTTATGCTTTTCTGGATCGTATAGAACAAAAACATCAAGTTCCTCTTCATAAGAAGCCAAAATAACTATTCCTTCTGAATTGTCGAAATTTCCTTTCTGCCCTCGTTCTTGATTTGGGACTGCAAGATTAAACTTGTATTCATCCGCAGAGCGACCTCCTGGAGGATGGGTTGCTGGGAAAATATATACTATTAGTTTTGTGCGAATTGGCTCAGTAATGTCTACAGCAAGAGGCCTTTCATCAAAATCACTATGACTTATCACAGCGGCTCCCAGTGCTTCAACAAATTTTCGTTGAATTATCTCTCTTTGTTTTGAGACTTTAGCTTTTGTGGACATAATATCAATTAGTTCGGTAATCAACCTATTAGATATTGCAACATAATCTTGGCTTATATCAAAACCTATAAACTTTCTACCAAGTTTAATAGCCTCGTAACCAGTTGTTCCTGAACCAACCCAGGGGTCTACTACTAAATCGCCTTTTGAGGTTGTTGCAAGAATATATTTTTCAGGGATATAGCCTGGTTGCATTGCTTGATGCTCACCCTGTTTACCTGAGACTGCTCCTTTAATGACATTCAATGGCAAAGCACCTTTGGGATTAGGCACGATGTGTTTAGTTTTACGTACATACGAAAGGCCATTGTGTCGTGGCTTATATTCATTATTTGCATAAGCCTTCAATGACTCTGCGTCATAAGGTCTTCTTATGGCATCAAGGTTAATCTTCCATTTTGGACTAACTGAGAACCATAGATTCTGTTCATAAGCATCTTGGCAAGCTACTCTTAATCCAGTTGGTACTGGATTATCTTTAATCCATATCTCAATATCAACACAATAAAACCCCCATTTTTCCTCAAGTAGAATTGCCAATTTCTCAACAATAAGCGAACGTCTGCTATTTAATGATGTAGTTGCTCGTTCGCGATTAGCTTTGATATTGATGACCAGAAAGCCATCATCACGCAATTTCTTTTTCGCTTCATCAATAAATGGAGATATTTTGTCAATATATTCATTAGAAGCCCAATTCCCATAATTCCTGTCGGCGTTAGGATATGGTGGGGAACCATATATCAACTTGACGGATTTATCAGGTAGAGACGATAAACCCTTCGCACCGTCAATGCATTCTATTTCAAATATGCTGTCTTCAGAAATCATAAGTCAAGTTTCATTCTTTCTAATGCAAGGTCACAATAGTCTTTGTTTGCATCAATACCTATCCATTTGCGATTGTATTTTTTGGCGACAAAGCATGTGGTTCCAGACCCCGAGAAAGGGTCAAGAACTATGTCGCCTTCATTTGTCCCGGACAGAATAAAAAACTCAGCTAACTGAACAGGAAAACGAGCCGGATGATGGATGCCTCTATCTTTGCATAGTTTGAAAAATGTATCATTGCTATTAGTATTGGCAATTGTGATTACACTTCCAGGATCTGCACCTCCATGATTTGTCCATTTAACTGCACAATTGAATGAATGAGTACTAGGTCGGATATTATCTTCACGGCCTCCTTTTCCTCTTCCTTCAAGGTATTTCGCCATATCTTGACTATATTCTTTGCGAATAGGATCAAGATTAAATGTCCATTTATCTCCTTTACTAAACCAAAAACAATACTCGTGAGACTTTTTGGTCCGTCCATATTTACCAGTTCCATAAATGTTGGGAGGGGTAGAGGGGTTGTACCAAATATAATCTCTCACGAGATTAAAATGCAATTCTTTACATAGAAACAGAACGAGTTCAAAAACATAAGTATGCTGAAAACCATTTACAACTTTATCGTTGATGTTAAGTACAAAACTACCCGTATCTTTTAAAACTCGGTATATTTCATGTGCCATAGGTCTAAACCATTCCACATATTTATCTGGTTTGATGGATGCATTTTCTACACCATAAGAACGCTGATCAGCATAAGGAGGGGAAGTAAGCACAAAATCTACGCTGCAATCATCGAATGAGCGTAGAACTTCTTCACATCTACCATTGATAAAACGGTTTACTTGCATTGAAACATCTGATAATTCGGATGCAAAGATATAAATTACCCCAAATACTCCGTCATTCTTTTTGAATTATTTAGATAGTACAACCTCACATGCTCGCCAACCCTTCAATGGGTTGGACTCGTGGGCAGGGTCGGCATGGCTATTGGATTATTCCATCATGACTTCATCCACCACAACCCAAGCCTTCTGCCCTGCATAGTATGCCCACTCAAGCATCTCCCCCACGTCTACCATAAAAAATCCTCCCCACAAGCCAGACAGCTCATGGGGAGGCAGATGGCGGCGGCCCGATAGTTCAGGCCACCGCACGGGGAATGCGCTTATTCGCCCTCAGGCGTCGCGCTGGCGGCAGGATCATCCGGAGGCTCAGGCACCTCGGGAGGCTCAGGTGCATCGGGATACTCGGGCGCATCGGACTCCTCCCCTTGGGTTTCGTCCAACCCTCCGTCGTACTCCTCCTCGTAAGGCTCCAAACGCCTCCTGGCCTTGGTCTTGTACGTGTTGTTGATGTTGGTGATGATGCCAGCCACAAATCCGTACTCCTTGCCATAGGCGTCGGGGTCTTTATAGGCCATGCCGTCGAGATACACCACCAGTCGCTCCACCATGTCGGCAGCCTCGCGCTTCAGCTCCACCTTCGACTTCGAAGGCTTCGCCTCGCCACGCAGCTCCTCAAGGACGACCAGACGGTTCAACAATGCCTCCATCGCGGTGCGGACGTTGGCGATGCGCTCCGACAGACCCGGAATCTTGGCCACATGGACCTGAATCTCAGGCGTGTCAAAGTCGCGCAGCATGGACTGCACCTCGGTCAGACGGCTGTGCACGTCCATCCTGTTGAAGGTCTCATAGTTCCTCAACTGACGCAGAAGCGCCATGGCTGCAGCCTTCACCTCCGCATCCGACTCGTACTTGAACGAGTCAATGTAGTGGGTGAGCGAAGCCAGGCGCTCGCGCAAGAGCGAGGATTCGTGCTTGATGCCTTCCCTAGCCAACTCTTTCTTGATGGCTTCGAAAAGCATATCCCTACTGTTTTCCACCGCTTGGTAGAGTCAGCACTTTCGGGAAGGTCGTCGGTGGTGCACTCATCGGTGTTTTGCTCATCGAAGTTTTCGGGCGATCCCTCCTCTTCGAAGTCACATCTTCCCGCGTTTTTGATCCCAATATTTTTTCAAAAGTTCAACCAGTTTGTATATTCCGGTTGATGGATTATTTAAATCCTCCAGTTCCTTGGCTCTACCAACGGCTATGTCTGTGTTGTCTTTTAAAAAAGATTGTTGAGACCTTTTCTCTTTTACTTGCCATGGTTAACCCTCCAGCAATTGTTGGACACTCTCAACAGACGAGTCTACATAAGGTATAGCATCGAAACGGCCTTGTATATAACCCTTCTCTGCATCCATGTTTTCACGGAAATCCTTGAAGTCGTACAAGGAATAAACTTCCGTAACCCCATTTTCGGATTTGTTGACAAACACAATTTGGTCACGTCTCAATCTTTTTACGTCAATGAGGTTCGTGTTGTGTGAGGTAAACAACAACTGACTGCTTTCTGAAGCATGGATCAAGTCGAGAACGAAATCGGCCAAACGCGTGTGTAGCCCCATGTCAAATTCATCCATCAGTATGCTTTTCTTGTTCCTGACCACATCAAGAAGTCGAATAAGTATTTGGAATAGTTTCCTTGTTCCGTTAGACTCTTCCATGTCCATGTCAAACATAACATCCTTCTGATAACGATGAAATGTCTTAAAGCGGAGAACGTCTACCAATCTATATGACAGTTCTTGTTGACCAGGAACGACAACAGGAGCTGGAACTTGTTCTGTCCTTGCCTCGATGTCGGTAATATCCGTATCGCATATTTCAAGCGCCTTGAGAATTAGCGGTTTATAGGTGTTGAAATTATCCAATACCACCATGTCATTTACATTCACCAATCCAAGCAGGAACTGATTTAGGAAATAGCGATAGAGCTTTTGGGCAAACTCGCGATTCATGGAACTGGCTCTGCTAAGAAAGAGGTTCTTCTCACTGGTGTTGACTGCCACGTCCGACGGCTTTGCCATGATGCCTGTGCCAAAACTATACTTGTCACCGGCCTTGCGTTCGAACATCTTTGCTCGTCTGCCAAATGGATAATGATACAAACTCTCACTGATGATGCGCTCACGGGTTAGTTCAAAAGAATATTCATATTCCACATTCTCACAGACAAAATCAATAAGAAACTTACTTGGCTTCTCCTGCCAACCATCAAACTTAAAAGGTTCGAAATCGAATATCTTACCCTCATTATATTGATGGGAATCCAAAACCATTCTGCAACAAAAAACGATAGTCTTTAGAATATTCGACTTGCCTGAGGCGTTGGGGCCAAATAATCCTATTGTCTTGAGTATAGGCACACCTTTCCACTCCATTACATTATGGCTAAGTTCACGGGCAAGGGCGGTGTTGATGTTGGCAGCCCTAAAATCAATTCTTATACGCTCCTTTATCGAGAAGAAGTTTTCAAATTCAATTTTAAGTATCATTTGACTATTGATTTTGTAGATTTCCTGCAAAAATAGACAATAAATTTGAATAATTTTCATTTTACTGCTACTTTTTTCATTTCATTTTAAAAAACCTCCCCACAAACCATACAACTCATGGGGAGGCAGCATCTTGGCAGATTTATACCAAGCATTTCTCTCGCATTTCCTTCGCTCTTCTCTCGCTCTTCCTTCGCTCTTCCTTCGCTCTAGCCATACTCAAAGGGTATGGTTGAGTATGCCAACACCTTGCTTACACTATGCCAACACCTTGCCTAGAGTATGCCAACACTATGCATAGAGCCAAGAAAAAAAGCCGTGAGTGGCGCTCACGAGTTGACTGGTTAGTGGGACTAACCACTTCAACGGACGCTGCAGCCGATTGAATCGACGACAAGGGGTGTAGTCCTCTGGCGGTTTAGGAGATCGCGGAGATCGCGGGTCAGGCCCGCGATGAGGCCGCGATGACGCTAAGGGGGAAGGCGTTGTCCGTTGGAGTGCTGTTTTCCGCCCGTATGCCGTGTGTGGGAACGCCCACCCTTCACCGGGTTGGGCGCGCGGGGTACGGCCGACATGGCGGGGAAGCGTCCGCTTTGTGCGTCGGGACCGATGATGTCGGCCTTGAATTTTCGCTTCCTTTTTTTCAAGAAAAAGGAAGAAAGAAAGACCCACAATCCACCAAAATTTCGTATCTTTGAAGCCTGATTCACGACGACACGCCATGGCCAAAGAGCATCATTACATAGACTTCGATGAATATATCCGACAAGGGGAACCCGCGCAACGCGAGGCCGCCTATGCTTGGAGTACGGCCATCGGTCTACAGGCCGTCGATGGGCTCACGACCTCGGAGTACCTCAATGACTTGGCGCGCCGCAACATCGAAGGCGAGCTTACCATGGATCAGGTCGACACATTGCTCGACAGCTATTACGAAAGCAAAGCCGCGCGCGAGGCCCATGATGACGACAAGAATGAAGCCGACAAGGCATCGAGAAACATTAAGAAGATACTCTCCGTGAAGACGGTCGACTTCACCGCCAACGGTTTTATCTCGCTGCACCGCCGCATCTTCGAAGGCGTCTTCAAACACGCCGGCCACCTGCGCGACTACGACATCACCAAGAAGGAATGGGTGTTGGAAGGCGACACAGTGAATTACCTGAACTGGGAAGACCTGCGCCGGGCATTGGACTACGGCATCAAGCAAGAACGCGAATTCAGCTATAAAGGCCTCGCACAGGATGACCTTATCGCTCATATCGCCAGCTTCGTCTCCGGACTTTGGCAAATCCACGCCTTCGGCGAAGGCAACACCCGCACCACGGCAGTGTTCACGATACAATACCTACGTTCGATAGGCTTTGACGTGGAGAACGATCTATTTGCCAAACACTCGTGGTATTTCCGCAACGCCCTTGTCCGCGCCAACTACAAGAATGCCGTGAAAGGCATCGACTACTCCCCGATCTATTTGGAACGTTTCTTCCGCAACCTGCTCCTCGGTGAGCAGTGGGACCTCCGCAACCGTTATCTGCATATCCATCCCACGGAAGAATGGAGCGTGCAGCCTAATCTGGCTGAACCAGCGACCCCCACAAGTACCCCCACAAGTACCCCCACAAGCTCTCATGTAAATCGATTAAATCCAAATAGTAAGTTCTATACTAAGAACGAAAACATCATTCAACTCGTACGGGTTATTGGGACCGAAGAATTAAGCATAAAAGAAATGATGGAGTTCAAAGGCCTGAAAGACCGGAAGAACTTCCTAGAATACCATTTGAATCCCGCCATTTCCGAAGGTTTCGTCCGTCTGCTTTATCCAGACACGCCTCGCCATCCAAGGCAGAAATACCTGCTGACGGCGAAAGGGGTAATGCTTTATAAGGAAATAATGGCGCAGCCATAGATGCCCGCCATCGCACTAGCCTACGTTGGCATGACATGGCTGCTGAACAGAGTCCTGAAGGAACGACAGCCATTGCGGAGGCAGGCGGTAGAGCCCCTGCCGACTTCAGGAGATCGCGGGTCTAGGCCCGCGATGACGGCTAAAAGGGAGAATGCGTATCAATCAGTTAAAAAACCAGAGAAGGATTCCACACTGGGAACGCCCACCCTTCGCCGGGTTGGGCGGGGAGGCGGGGCCGCCGGGCGGGGAAGCGCCCGCAAAGGATGGCTAAACGCTTGACTTTCACGGAGGGGCGCTTGTCGTTTACCTTCGCAGAAGGTACTCCGCGACCTGAAAGTCAGGCGTTTAGACAGCCGCGGGGAGGTCCGATGGAGGCGGCCTTGATTCTTCGGTTCCTTCCCATCAAGGAGAAGGAACAAAATCTATTTTCTCAATTAAAATGCTTATCTTTGCGCCAAAATCCCATCCACTATGAAACTCGCAGAAGCATTAAGCATCAGGAAAGACCTGCAGAAGCGCATCCAACAGCTGGGACAGCGCATACAAAACAACGTGAAGGTGCAGGAGGGCGACGCGCCTTCGGAAGAACCCACGGAGCTGATGAAGGAACTCGACGCCTGCCTCACGCAGCTCGAAGACCTCATCTGGCGCATCAACGCCACCAACATGAAGACCACCAACGCCCAGGGCGTCACCCTCACCCAACTCATGGCCCGCAAGGACGTGCTGACCATGCGCGTCAGCAACCTGCGCAGCATCTTCGACACCGCCTCGGCGGGACAGGACCGCTACTCGCGCTCGGAGATTAAGACGGTGACCGTGGTCGACGTGAAAGCCATCGGTAAGAAGGTGGACGAATGCTCCGCACAGCTGCGCCAACTCGACATGGAGATACAGGCACTCAACTTCCAGACCGAGCTGGTCTGAACCACAAGGCATCCGCATTTGTAGGGCGAACCGAACCCCCACCATTGACCGTTGCCCGGAGCCGGCAGCACCCGTTCACGATGAACAGCACGGCGCAGGCTCAGCACGTTGTCATACGAATGTACGGCTTAGGCCGCACGGCGCACTACCGACCGGTTGACTATAAATGTAGGATGCCTTTTTTTGAAATTGCAGTCCATTAAAGAAATAACGACGCAGCCATAGATGCCTACTGTCCTTTCTGCCCATAGATCCCAGCCTCCCCTCAAGCCAACGCAGGGATGACATGGGCAGAAAGGTTGGCATGACATGGATGCGATTAGTGATTTAACCTAATTCCTTCAAAAACGCGATCAGCTTACGCGTGGCCTTGCCACGGTGGCTGATGGCGTTTTTCACTTCGTGGCCCAGTTCAGCGAAGGTCTGCTCGTAGCCGTCGGGCTGGAAGATGGGGTCGTAGCCGAAGCCATCGGTGCCGCGTTGCTCCTCAGTGATGCGACCATCGCAACGGCCTTCGAAGTAATAGGATTTCCCATCCAGATTCAGCGCGATGCAAGTACGGAAGGCTGCCTTGCGGTTGGTCTGCCCCTTCATGGCAGCCAACATCTTGTCGACGTTGTCTTGGTAGGTGCAATGCTCACCGGCATAGCGTGCCGAATAGACGCCTGGGGCGCCGCCCAAGGCCTCCACCTCGAGACCGGAGTCGTCGGAGAAACAGTCCACGTGGTACTTGTTGGTGACGAAGTCCGCCTTGATCTTGGCGTTGCCTTCGATGGTGTCGGCATCCTCGACGATGTCGTCGTGGCAGCCGATGTCTTCAAGACTCAGGACCTCATAGAGGCCTTCCATGATTTCGCGCATCTCGCGCAGTTTGTTTTTATTGTTGGTGGCGAATACGATTTGTTTCATAGGCAATGATTTTAACTACGAATAGCACGAATTTAGCGAATTAAATAGAGAATTAAGCGGCCAAGGCCGCAAATGAATACGAATAGAATAGTGTGCAACAATTCGTTTTCATTTGGACGCTTGCGTCCTAAATTTAGATTCCCTATTCGTATTATTCGTGTAATTCGTAGTTTCTTTTATTACAAACTCCAATCAATCGGTTCAATTCCGTTTTGTATCAAATAATTATTCGTTTGTGAAAAATGATGACAGCCGAAGAAGCCGCGGCTGGCGGAGAGCGGCGAGGGGTGCACCGACTTCAGGATCAGGTGCTTGAAGGGGTCGATCAAGGCCTGCTTGGCTATGGCGTAGTTGCCCCAAAGGATGAAGACGAGGTGCTCGCGTTGCTCCGACAGGGCGCGGATGGCGGCGTCGGTGAACTGTTCCCAGCCGTGGCGCGAGTGCGAGGCGGCCTGTCCGGCGCGCACCGTCAGCGAGGCATTGAGGAGCAGCACCCCTTCCCTAGCCCACTTCTCGAGGTTGCCCGAGCGCGCCATAGGCACGCCGAGGTCGTCGTGCAGTTCCTTGAAGATATTCTGCAGGCTGGGCGGGAAAGGCACGCCGTCGGGCACCGAGAACGAAAGGCCATGGGCCTGTCCCGGGCCGTGGTACGGGTCCTGACCCAAGATGACGACCTTCACCTTGTCGAAAGGCGTGAGGTTGAAGGCGTTGAAGATCAAGGGGCCTGGGGGATAGACGGCATACTGCCGCTTCTCGCTGACGAGAAACGACTTGAGGTCGGCGAAATAAGGCGCCTCAAACTGCGGCCGCAGCACTTGGTACCAGCTTTCGTCGATATTGGGTTTCTTTACTTCCATCGTTTTTAGTTGTTCAGTTAAAACAGGTTGCTGAGTACGGAGTCCGTCGAAGTATCGAAGCACCGTCATTCTAACTGTCGGCCCTTCGACGGGCTCAGGGACCTTAGCTTGTTTGTTCACAAAAATCTCTGCAAAGATGGCAATTTTTCGGAGAAAAATGCGTTACTTTGCAAATCAAATTTGATTTCTATGAAGAGAAAACTTGTCATCGCCCTGTTAATCGCCTTTGTCTCAGGCATTATCCTGACTTCTTGTGGGTCAAACAAGAGCTGCCCGGCCTACGGCGAATCGTCAAAATACATCAAGGAGACGCGCTATTAATTTAGGTGTTGGGTGCACGGCCCTTCGGCCCTTCGACGGGCTCAGGGCTCAGGGACCTGTGATACATATAACCCAATGCCATGACTGCCCTCAAACAACGCCTATTGCGCATCCTCATGCTCACGCTTTTCGGAGCGTGCGCTTTTTTGTTGCCTGCGCAAAACATCGACATCCAGAGCGATGACGACAAGCCCTTGGAGGAGAAGCTGGTCTACAACCACCAGAACACCTTCAACGTGGCCATCCATACAAGGGGCTTCGGCGCGGGATTCAAGATCGGGCGCATCAAGAGCATCAACCTGACGCGCAACTGGGAGGCCGAGGTGGTGTCATTGCGCTCGCTCAAGGAAATCAAGACCTTGAACATCTCCACCGTCAACATGCGGCCTTTCGTCTACGGCAAGTTGAACTACGTCTACGTGGCCCGCTTCGGTTACGGTGAGGAACGACGCATCTTCGGCAAGCCCTATTGGGGCGGCATCGAGACGCGCTGGACCTACGAATTTGGCGCATCCCTGGCTTTTCTCAAGCCCTATTATTACCAAGTGGTCACCTACATCCCCAACGGCTCGGGCGGCTATGTGGAGTCGGTGCAAGAGCAGACCTTCGAGCAAGGCATCGACATCCTCGGGCGGTCGGCCTTCACCAAAGGCCTCGGCGAGAGCAAGCTCTCGCCTGGTGCCCATGCCTCGTTGGGACTCAGCTTCGACATCGCCAAGTCGCGCACCTCGGTGCAGGCCATCAACGTCGACGTCAAGGTAGAATGTTTCCCCATGGGCGTCTCCATCATCGACTCGGAGCGCGACCGCTGGCTCTTTGTCACCTTCATGCTGTCGTACAACTGGGGCTCAAGATTCAACAAGTATTGAAATTGAGTTGCTTATCGCCGTCAGCGACGGACAAGTGAAAAAATTACGAAAAATTTTTCCTCATTTTTCTTGCAGCATTCAAAAAAAGCGTATTTTTGCAGCCGAAATCGAAGATTCAACGAAGTTAATTCGATGTCCAATGGTGTAATGGCAGCACAACTGACTCTGGATCAGTTAGTCTAGGTTCGAATCCTGGTTGGACAACAAAACCAAAACCGCTGTAACCCATCTTACGGCGGTTTATTTGTATTAAATAAACTGAAATCATAAAACATAAAAACTAACACCATGAAAAAACTGATTATGTTTCTTTGCTGCGTTATCTTCGGACTTCAGGTCTGCCATGCGCAATACACCACTGAAAAATACACTGTCGCCGTCGCCGACTTCACTGGCAACTACGCTGATGAAATGTTTAATGCCTGCCTCGCTACCATGCCGATTTGTCGCGTGACGGTGGTCAACTGGAACGATGTGGCCGAAACCGACTTGGCCGATAATGTGGACTTCATCGTTACGGGTAACATAGGCGAAATCACCTCAGAGCCAAAGACGGGTAAACAAATACTCACTGGAACGGAATACACCTACTACTCATGTAAGGTCAATTTCACCCTCGTGATGACCGATGCCAAAACAGGCACAGTAGTGGCTACACGCACCAGTTATTACACCAATACCGACCAAGACCCGGATAAAGCCGTCAGCGACTGCCTCAAATTCTCTGACCAAGACCTGCGCCGACTGGTTGACAATGGATGCATCATTAAAGTGCCAATCCCGACATTACAGGAGGTGAAAAAGAACAAAGCCCAAACAGCCATCGTCGATGCCGGACCCAACATCGGCATTTGCGAAGGGCTATATTTCGACATACAGGTGGAATCGGAACTCTCTGGCCGCACCTTTTACAAAACCATTGGAGCAGCCAAAGTCAAGGAAGTGCTCAGCGACGAGCTTACCCTTTGCGAAATCACCAAGGGCGGCAAGGACGTCATGACCTATTTCAACGAAGGTAGCACCTTGATCCTCAAGTCCAAGGAAGAGCCCCTAATTCATTTCTAAAGGTCAACGGGTTACTAGTTCCATGGCTTTCAGACAATGGATATCAGTTATTCTATAACGATCTTCCGCGTCTTTAAACCAATGGAACTTTAAATGCTTTTAAGGCATCCTCAATTGGAAGTCGTTGCCACGGAAGAACGATTCCCAAGTGCCATCGGGATAAACGCGCTTTACGACAGGCACGCAATTGTCCCACTTCGAGATTCCCTCATCTGGCCCAATTCGTTCGTAGCCCACATACACCAAGGAGCTGTCGGAAAGCCATTGTGCCTTATAATCAGAGCTGTCCGTGTCTTCCAAAGCCACCTGATAGGTGCCGTCTGTACTTGAAACACACAGCGGTCCATGGGGATAGTCACCCCATTCCAGAATGGCCATGTAAAGCACTTTCAAATCGGCAACGGCGAAAGGTCGTAGAATTCACTTCCCTATTCAAATGTGATGGCAAAAAAAAGGCATGGGCATGTCATCACGACACACCCATGCACTCAATGCAAAAGAATCAAATTGTTTATTTCTCCAAAAACAGGACGTTTTTGTAATTCAGTTCTTCATTGGTCATCTCTGGTTTTCTTACGCAGCAGGTAGATACCTCCGAGGCAACCTAAGACCAAGATCTCACCACCCAAAGGGGCATATTGGTCAAGTGTGCTGTCAAGCTGCGGGATGGCAGGCAGGTTCTCTGAAGGAGTGTTTGCACGCATACTATACTGCATATCTTCGTCATCCAAGAAAACCTGAGCCTGAGTCTCTATCATGGAACCAAACAACATTGCCAGCATTGCCATAGTGGTTATGATTTTCTTTTTCATTTCTATTGTCTCCTTTCTGTTTATTTATTGATGACCATTTTCTGAACTTTAACTTGTTTTGCGTCGGTAAGGCGCAACACATACATGCCGTTGGCAACGGTAGGCAAGGCGACTCTGCTCTGTCCGTTATGGACCTCACAACCCATCACCTTGTGACCATTGATGTCGAACACCTCAAAGACACCCTCGCCATTCACCACGACCTCATCGCCCGATTGGAAGGCGAAGTTCTCTTGGCTTGTCGGAGAAGCATCCTCGTTCTCCTCCACACCTGTGAAGTCGAACACCAAGCGGAAACGTGAGCTGTAGTCGGTGGTTTTGCCTTCAAACACATACTCCGAAGCCGTCAGGCAGTCGATGTTAGCACCAGTGATATTATCTATCAAATGCATGTAGTGGAAGTCGGCATTAGCCGTATTCCAACGCAATGTGTAGACGCCATCATTGTAAGCCTTAAAGCGCAACGGGGCGCTCGATGTGCCTACAGGGGCAAAGGCCACTTGCAGGTCTTGTTCACCCAAGCTGAACCAAATATTTGCATCGCCCGAGCGCAAGCCTTTGATCTTCTCGCCGCCGCCCATTTCGGGACGGTCAAGCTCGATAGTCGCGACGTCATTGCGGCCTTGGGCATCCGAGCAAATCATGTTCACCATCGCATAATGCGGAGCTTCTTGCCTGAAGGCAGAGTTGGCGGTGACACGCCTCATATCCTTATTAAAGGTCAACGGGGTTGAGTTTTGCACACGGACGAAGAAAGCCTGATGCGGATGGAGGTATTGAGGCGCGTTATAATCGACCACGAATGGCTCTGCATCTTCCTCGGCAGGTGTCGAACCACCTGCAACACGGGCAATGTAGCCTTGTGCGTCAGCATCAAGGATATAATAGGTTGTCAAGCCATTTTGAGTAAGGAATTCATCGACATCGAGATAGCTCTGGTAGGGATTGCCCACCATGTTGACACCCATCAGCGGTTCCTCGTAACCATAAAGCTGCGTCCTCGAGACCTGGGCAGAGACGTTGCCGGTGTTCAGCACACCATCAGCCATCAGGATCGAAGGTTTGCTCACGGCCATCAAGTAACCCTTACCGACTTTCATCTCCTCTTCATTATCATAAGGGATATTGAGGTGCATTTCGTCCGCTGTCTCGTTTTGGTGCCAGTGGTCATAGAAATCGCTCTTGCCTTCACGCTTGAAGTTGATCCAGTGAGAATACTCCTCGCTATAGAAATAGAAGTCGAAGCTTCCAGTGTTATCGGGTGTGCCACGCCATTTGCCGTAAGGCGAATCGGTCGGGAAATAGCCAATACTTGTACCAGGAGTCGTTTCGGTCTGCGACCAAGTCGTCTTCGGAGGATCCATATAGGTGACGTCCGACCAACTTGCATGCGGGATACCATTAGCGACAAGACTTCTATAATTATCGCGGACAGAATAAGTGCCTTCTGTGCTGTGATAAACAAGACCCATTGGGGCAGCCTTAAGTGCCGACGAGAACATGTGCCAGTCGTAAGGAGCACCACCGAGCCAGCCTGCATCCGAGTTGTCGAAGGCCACGCCAACACGAGCGGCGAGCGTGTTGTCGTCCGACTGAAGGATGCCAGTGTTCGGGGCGATGTAGACGCGCACGTCAGTTCCGGTGTTCGTACTCACCGGGGTTGGATTGTTACCGTACAGGTAGATACTGCCTCCAGTAGTGTTGCCATTCATGAGGCCCATGCTGGTTTCGAGATTGCTCTGATTGACAAGACCAATCATGTCGTTGAGGTCGGCACGGTAAATGAGGTAGATGTTGTCCTTCGTACCTGCACTGACGAAGTCGTCAAACTTGAGAATCGGGTAATCGTCGTTCATCGGGCTGGCCATGGTACGCGTCCAAGTGGAATAACCATCGTTTTGCTCCACCCACTTGTTGAGCGTGGCCAGCAGGCCCTTCAGTTCACCCTTATTGTCAACAACGCCATTCACAACATAGGCGTCGCTGCCTCCAGTGATCTGCTGGTCGCTGTGGGCAAAGCCATACTTGCCGCTCACCAAAGCCGTCGCACCGTAGTTGCCCGGGTTCGTAGGACCACCACCGTTACGAACATAGTCGGTTTCACCATCGGGAGCGTAGCAGATATCAATTGTTCCACTGTCACTGTTTTGGCCAGCAAACCAACCGAATTGGCCAGGCTCGGTGCCTTGCAGACGTACATAACAGTTCTCAACCGCGCCACTGTTGATGCCAACCAAGCCACCGACTTTGACGCCATTGTTGCTAGGGGTAAAGCTAGCGTTGCTGAAGCTGTTCTTCAGATCGCCAGCATTCATTTCACCAACCAGGCCGCCCATGGTATGAGCCTTACCGCTCAAGATTGGCATGGCCATCGATGAGTGGACGTGAACGTCGTTTCCATCCACCAAGCCAACCAAGCCACCCATGACGGTATTTTGCCAGTTGTCCGACTCCATCGTGCCACGTGCCTCGCAGTTGCTGATGGTGCCGCCGTTGGCAGTGCCTGCCACGCCACCCATATAATAGGTGTAGCCGTGGTTGGCTGCAAGATTGGCTGCCACGTTGGAGTAGTTGTCAAGGAAAAGGTTCTTCAGCGTACCCTTGGTCGCACCGAACATACCGTAGAGGCTAATGCCCGAGAGGAAACCGTTCTTGATGCCCGTGACGAGATAGCCTTGGCCGTCGAATGTGCCCGTGTAGTAATGGTCGCCTTGGGTATCACGCTCGGCGAAGGTGCTTGATGCAACATCGTAGGAAGTGATTGCTCCTATAGGCACCCAACGGTTGGCCGACATGTCGATGTCTGCTTCGATGAAGGCGTTAGTGCCACGGTTGTCACCCGTACAGCCGTTCAGGTTGTTCACATAGGAGATGAACCAAGCCAAGCCTTCAGGAGTATAGATATGCCAGCCGTCGGTCTCTATGGTATAGTGCTGATCGACACCATCTGGCAAAGGATACTGCGTAAGATTTTCCTGCGGATCCTTGTTGACAGCCGTTGTCCAGCAACCGTCGAAATAGAGGTATTGGGTCTCGAATCCTTGTGTCGGATAATTCTCGCGGGTATGGATGGCGATATGGTTCTCTGTGTCATCAAACACGGCGCCATTACCAGCCGATATGCGATCCATCAGCTTATAGAGCCATTCTTCTTGGTTGTCGACATCCTCCACGTAAATCACGGGATGTGGATGGGGCTGGCTAGGGTTGGTAGTGATACCGATTTTGGTGATGTAGGTATGATCGTCGGTTTGCTCCGAGATATCTGATTTCAAGGTGATGTATTTGCTGTTGGAAGGCAGATAGACATTGTTTTGCGTTGCCTCCGAATAGCTTTCACCAGCGTAGTTCGTGTAGGCTTTCAAAGTTTGCTTATCATCGGATGATCCTCCGCCAACGTTGAATGTGCCATTCATATAAACGCCACCACCTCTACCGTTAGCGTCCACATGATTGTCCTTGATTTCGGCCACGTCCCTCAGGTTGAGTGTTGCTCCATTATTGATATAGATACCTCCTCCATAGGTTGTCGCATAGTTTCCTGCAAATATGCCGCCATTGAAATTGACTTCTCCTCCATTCAAATAAAGGCCACCTCCTCTGGTGGCAGTGTTGGCGCTTCCTTGTGTCTCTTTGCTCGTTTCGTAGGTACCAATCTTGGTGTTGTCCTTCACCAAGATGGTGCCATCGTTGATATAAATGCCTCCTCCTTGATTCGCTGAATTGCCTGTGATGACAGGTCCGCTCAAGGTGATGTTGCCACTGGCGAAGTTCATTCCACCGCCATTGCCAGAAGCTGTATTATCCTTGAACATGCTTTCAGAATGGACGTTCACTTCTGCGGTGTAATCAACGCCTGAAGGCGTTCTAACATACATACCACCCCCATGGGTGGTAGCATTGTTTTCTTTGAATGTGGAATGGTCAATTTCAACTTTCTTGCCAGAGGCATACAGACCTCCACCTTGAGCAGCTTGGTTGGAATCGAACAACGAATTATCCGATGAAGCATCTAACCTATCTATTTCAATCTCCGTTTGAGCACCTGTGGCATAAATGCCACCGCCCAAACTCTTTGCAATATTTCCAATGAAAGAAGTGCTTTTGATGTTGACCTTACCTTGGTTGGCATAGATACCACCGCCATTGGCACTCGGATTCTCAGTGTCGTTATAATTGACATTACCATTAATGATGGTCACATTACCTCTGTTAACATAAGCACCACCTCCTCCAGTCCGGCTGGTATTAAAGCTGAGAGATCCTCCTTCGATGAGAAATTCTCCGTTGTTCACATATGCACCGCCGCCTGTCGCATATGCATAGTTAGGCTGACCTTCTTTACCAATGGAACCACCCAGTAGGGAGAAAGACCCTGTCCCATTATCTCCATACAGATAAATACCTCCGCCTTGATTTGAAGCATTGTTGCCAAAAATGCTTGTTTCACTGCCCTCAATCTCTTGCTCCTCAATTCTAAGTTGACCTTTATCAATATAGGCGCCTCCGCCCCTGTTTGCTTCGTTCTTGCTGATAATAGCTGCAGTTGAGTCATTGTTGATCACAACCTCATCATTAACACTCACATAGAAACCACCACCATATCTTTCAGATGTGTTCTCTGTAATAGTGCCGCCATGCACCGCGACCGTTCCACCAACAACGTAATAACCGCCACCATCACCATCATTGCCATTGGGATTGTCGGCTTCGTTTTCGGAAACCAATCCTTTCACCATAACAAGATCACCGCCTTCAATATAAATGCCTCCACCATTGATAGCCTTATTGCTCTTCATGGTCAAAAGCTCTTCTTGCCAGGATGGCCTCATAGATCCGACACGAGCCTGAATGGGTTGGACTTCTTCAAATTGACATGGAGCATTGTTATTACCATTATGGTTATAATACGTCATTCCTGGGATACAGATATAATTAGGATCAAGATTCTCTGTTAGAGCCATCCCACCTCCGTTTCTTTTTGCTTCATTGTTATTAATATCTCCAAAATTCAAGTAGGCAAAAAGTCCGTAAAAATTAGTAGTTCTATTCATATATACGCCACCGCCATCCATCTCAGCAAGGTTGTTTTCGATGGTAGCACCGTTTACATTAATCTGAATTTTATATGGTTTGCCGTCTACGTGCTGATAGAAATCCACACTATTGTCTTGGAAAAAATGGATGAATTCACTTTGGAAATGCAGTCCACCACCGTTTCCACCAGACCAATTGTCCTTGATGACTGAATTGCGGTCAAAAGTCAAAATGCCATCTTTTGGATCCCAAATGTTGTCTGGCGTAGCATTGAGATGGGCTAATTTTCCAGAATTAAACACACCCATTGAGACTCCACCTCCGCCTTCATCTGCTCTGTTGTGATAGAAGCTACAACCTTCAACTTCAGCCAATCCTTCCACACGAAGACCACCGCCAAAACGTATACTCCAATTGTGGTGGAATATGGTGTTTTTTATTTTTGCTGGTTCAATAAGAACAGAATTCCATCTCATTCCGCCTCCATCACCGTTTGTGTAATTATGATGGATGTTGCAACCGTCCATCGTCATTTCACACCAGTTGTCAGCCATAGACCTTACGCCTGCACCGCCGCCACCAAAAACACCCGATCCTGGATAGTCATAATAGGAATAACAATATCTAATCTCCGTGTTGTTAATCTCAGCACTGGATCCTGGAGCATGATTAATATTCTTGCTATTAAAATAAATAGCTCCTCCATGGCGCCACGATCTAAGCCATTCGAACAAACAATTGTCTATGTAAACATGACTTGGGCATCTATCACTATGAATAGCAATACCTGCTCCAGCTTGTCTTCTCCAAAAGTTGCGCATGGTGACATGATTCAAATGTATGGTTCCCCCATTTACGCGCAACATCGCTCCACCTATTCCATTACCTTGATAGTCGTTGTCATTAGTATATCCATTATGACTCACAAAGAAAACATTATGAATATTAGTGGAATCTATGTGCATTTGACAGTTACCGTCTATTACAAAATCGTGTTCTGCAGTGCCATTAATGTTAATATTGCAACTTGAAGGATTCGCCCCTTCAGGAGGATTAGCATATAACAAATTATTGTCATAACCAGCACTCCTCTGTATTATAGGCCCAAAACTTGTTGTTCCTGTATAGCTCATGTTAATTGTGCCTCTTGAACAGGTTATCGTTCCATTCAGTTGCACTGGACTAGTCGTATTAAATATAAGGTTCAACGTGGAACCATTGTCTACTGAAATAGAACCTATACCCAAATAAGTAGTATTATTCACACTAATATTGTTTCCACTAGACGTTATGGTATAAGTAGTGTTACCATTAATAGTCGGATTCCACCAAGTCTGTGCCCTCAGCGGGACTGCACTAAAACACAGCAATGCCAAGACGAGCATCGCTGGCCATTTTTTTGTTTTTCCTTGTTTCGTAAAAGTTTTCATCATCTTGTATTAAAATTTTGTTACTTGATTGATTATCAAATATTTAAAAATATCAACACTAAGGTAATTTCTTGTAATGAAGACAAGAATCTACCCGTCAAAAAAATTTGCGCAAAATTAGGGTTTTTTCACTTAAAAATGGAACAAAAATCAGTTCTTTTTTGACTGCGAGGCTACTGGACTGCGGGACTGCGAGGCTTTTGCCTGTCCCAAAGTCCCGTGTCCCGCAGTCAAAAAAAACGCTGTTGTTATTCTCTAATCGAACAAAAGACCATACTAATAGCTGGTCACAAACACAATGGATGACGCAATCTTTTGCTCCGTCCCATCGGGCGAAACCACATAGATGCCGTCATTACCGAAATAAGCCAGTTTGCCGTTGGCCAGCCAGCCAAAACAAGCATCATTATAATCGTAGCACAAAGCCTTCTGAACCTTGCCGTCGAGCGTGGCGAAGCAAAGCGGTCCGTAGCCGACATGACCAAAGTCAACAGCCGCACCGTAGACAACGCAGTCACGCTGAGGGTTCAACCCAAGAAGTTCAAACTGAGGCTCATAAGAATACTCACCTTTGAAGCTATCGAAGTCGATCTTGTCGCTGATGCAGATCCTAACCTCACTCGAAACATCCGGAACATAGTAATAGTAACTCTTATCCTCGTCGGCACCTTCCACCTCCACATCTACTTGTTCGAACAGGTCTTGGTCGTTCAAAAGCTGAATCTCCTGCTCATCGGCGCCGTCGCCCATGTTGACATCATGGGGCCAGCCCTCGTGTTTCGTATTATCGTCGGGCAGATAGTATCTGTCATCCACAAACTCGCAGTACATCTTTTCCAGGTTATGCTGTATTCCAATCATCGGGACGTTGGAATACCTCAACATAGGGGCATAACCGCAATTGTCATCGAAGCAATCGCTGAGTTTCAGGTCCCAGTCCGTGAGCATGACAGGAGCGGGATGAGAAGCCAAGAGGTCGACCTTTTTCAGATAGAGCTCATCATCAATCACGACGGTGTAATAAAACTCGTTTTCGTTGAGGAAAACGCCTTGGATAACACGATCCTGCTCGTCAGCGAAAGGAATAAGCGAGTTCGTGCGTGAGTTGTAGAAGGTCACCTTCCCTTCGTCAAAGATAGCCATGTCGCAGCCCTTAAGAGAAGCGACATCAACAGCATCAGACATTTTGGCCTGGGCAGGGAGCGGATTGCGGTCGCTACCCGACAGTCCAAACGCCATGATGGCAAAGAGAAGCATTAGAGTCTTTTTCATGTCAACCTCCTGCATTGTTTCATTCTCCATTGACGGTCACGAACCTACTGCCAGGGCAGAGTTTCGTGATGGTACCATCGGGAGCAATCGTCTTGATGCCTTCGTCGTCGGAGAAAGCCAGCTTGTTATTGTTCAGCCATCCGTAGCAAGCATCGTAGGCCAACAGCTTCTGCACCTTGCCGTCGAGTGTGGCGAAGCACAGAGGACCACGGCCACCGCGACCCCATTCCATAATGGCAGCGTATGCCACGCAATCGGATTCGGGGCTGAGGGCAAGATACGTGAACTCGGGTTGGCCATCCCATCCCTCGTATTTACCTTCATGGAAATTGATTTTGTCGCTGATGCAGACCAGATGTTTAGGCAACTCTTCCTCAGGATAAATGTCAAAATCATCCTCGCAGTAATAGTAACGCTCCTCCCCTCCACCTTCTTCGATGGGCATAGAAATGAAATGCACATTATCAATGAAATTCTGATATGCAATAAAGCCATCATCCACGCCTTCCGGCCAGCCGTCGCTCACGGTTTGTTCCTCAATCAAATAGTATTTTCCGTCTTGGAAACCCTTGCACATCTCGCCCATATTATATTCAATACCGACTAATTGAACATCAAGATAATAGACCATTGAGGCGCACTTTTCGCAACTGTCGACGACGCAGTCGTTCAGCGTCAGTCCCCAATCGGCAAGCTGGACCGGAGCAGGTTGGTCAGCGGAGAGATCGACCTTTTTCAGATAGAGCTCGTCATTGACCGAAACTGTGTAATAAAACACGTTTTCATCGCAGAAAACACCGCTGATCACGTTATCCTTTTCTTCGGCGAACGGGACAAATTTGTCAGTGGATGAATTGTAGAACGTCACCTTTCCGTTGTCGAAGACGGCCATGTCGCAGCCCTTGAGGGTGACGACCTCTTCAACTGCCGTCAGGTTGGCATTGTTGGTTTTTTGAGTGTTGTCACAGCCCATCATTACGAACGTCGCAGCAAACATAAGTAGAATGAATGTTTTTTTCATTTGATTTGATATTTAAAAGTTTGATTTTCAATGTATTGTTACAAACAATTTGCCATCCGCAATCTTCGTGATGGTGCCATCAGCGGCAACAGCCTTGATGCCTTCTTGGTCGGAATAGGCCAGCCGCCCGTCGCTCAGCCATCCATAATACATGTTCTGGACCTCGGTGCCGTCCAAGGCCATCTTCACCTTGCCGTCGACCGTGGCGAAGCACAACGGGCCACTTCCTCCTTTGGGGCTCAAATTAGTATAATAGGCGTAGGCGATGCAATCGTGGGTGGGCGAGATGGAATACACTTCCAGTTTGTTTTCCTCAACCTCTGAAGGGATGTCGAGGTCGAACCTTGACAGGTTCACCAACTTCAATTCATTCATGAGTTTTTCTCTTTCAGCAAACTCATCGTCAGCAGAGTACTCTTCGGGCCAGTAGTCGGTTTTCATTCTGCTTTCGCTGTTGTAGTATTGGACACCACTGAACACACACAGATCCTCAAGCATGCCGCAATCTATTCCGGTCAACAAGACGCCATAGGGAACGTTGGGAGACTTTGCGGTAACATGATGCATCGATGAAACCATTCCGCAGCTTTCAGAGTAGCAATCGCTCAATTTCAGTTCCCAGTCGGTAATGATGGACGGGTAGGCAGACATGCCATAATTAAAGTAGACCTCTTTCAGATAAAGTTCATCCCCGATGGCAACTGTGTAATAGAAGTCTTCATCGCCATAAAAAGCACCGTTGAGCACGTAATCTTTTTCGGCCACAAATGGGATAAAGGTATTGGTGGTAGAGTTATAGAAAGACACTTTACCGTTATCGATGATGGCCATGTCGCATCCCTCCAGCGAGGCTTGTTTCTCTTTAGGATCCAACGGCTGCTTGCCATAAGGATTGACGCAGAACACCTCGGCATCGTTGACCAGCGTCGAGACCGCGCCTTGGGGATTCATGATTTTGATGCAACCACGGGAGTTGTTCCATTCTGCATCGTATTCGGGATCGCTTTCCGGTCGTGGTTCACGTCCAGCATAGACCATCGAACCATCCTCTAACCATTGTGGGGCAAGATCATTTATGAAAGAATCCAATAGAGTTTGTTTCTGGCCATCGCTGGAAGCAACACAGTAATAACCGCCACTCTCTTCGAGCTCACCTTTAACGGAATACACGACCTTCTTCCCGTCCGGACTTATATTCACTGGACTGAAGGATTCTTCATCCACCACCTCTTCATAAATTTCGAAAGCAGGTACAAAGTCGATTTTGTCATTAAGGCAAACCTTGCCTTCTGGGGTTATATAATAGAACTCACCCTGCTCTACGTAGAAACGGTCATCTCCGAAACTATTGATGCTGGTTTCACAATATTCATCCCAACTTAGGCTTTTCATTTCGCCAGAAGCGATGTTGTAGACATAGGCAGAAGGCTCAAAGCCATTGATTTCGCAGCTCACCATATAGAGGTTCTCCATTTGATCGTCCATGAAGATGCCGAACCTTGTGCGCGACACCCAATTCCTCTTTAATGACCTATACTGGTCAGGTGTCAGCTGCCAGTTGGCACACAACTTAGGTTGGGGATGGGATTCCAAAAGGTCAATACACTTCAGTTCCAATACGCCTTGTTTGTCCGAGGTGTAATACAGATGATTGTCGTTGTCGAAAGCAATAAAAACCACGCTGTCGGTTTCGGCTTCATACGGCGTCAGTTTCTGTGTTGCATGGTTGTAGAATTGCAATTGTCCATGGTCAATGATTGCCATATCGACATCCGATTTGACATTTCTGTCGGGTTTGGAGTTGTTGTCGCAGCCCATGACACCCAGTGCCAATGCTGCAATGAGAAAGAATAGTGTTTTTTTCATGGGGTAAGTTTTTAATGAAGCAAGGATTGTTTCTTCACGAATTCGCCGCAATGGGCGATAATGTCAGTGTGGCCATCAGGATAGACGCGCTTGATGCAATGGGCGCGATAATGCCAGTTGGCATCGTAATCGGGATCATCGGGTGAGAGCGGTTCCTCACCGACATAAACCAGCGATCCGTCGTCGAGCCATTCGGCGGTGAAGCCGGTGCAGTCGGTGTCTTCGAGCGGCATCTGAAGCTTGCCATCGGTGCTCGAGATGGCCAAGATGCCATGAGGGAAGTCGCCGTATTCCACAATAATCATATACAGCACTTTCGTGTTATCGGGCGACGAGGACACGTATTCGTATTCAGCGCCGGTATAATAGTCTGGCGATGACACATACTTCTTGGGGTCGATCTTGTCGGAGAGGCAAACGGGGGCACCGTCAGTGAAATAATAGTTTCCGTCCTCAGTGGACAAGTACTCTTGCAACTCGTTTCTGGTGCTGGTATAGCGATACTCATCATCATCCAAGTCAGAGGTCTCGCGCTCCCAGGTGTCCCAATCCACCTCGGTGATCGCTCCGGTTTCCAAGTTGTATAGTTTCCGCCTCGTCAGCGAATAGGAATCCCAGCTGAAGTCGTACCACAAGCCGAGTTGGTTGCGTCCACGGTAATATTCCAATGGTGATACCGTACCATAGGTCTCGGTCACGCATTTTTCGTAGGGAATGCCCCAGTCGGCGAGCTCCTGCGGCTGTGGGTCGGCTTGTTCCAGGTCGACGCAGCGTAGCAAAATCTTCGGTTTGCTAGCCACGCAATAATACACCTTATTGTCGCCAGTGAAGAGGCAGTTCACCACGCTGTCCTTTTCGGCCTCAAAAGGCGTCATGACCGCTGTAGTCGAATTGTAGAATGAGAGTTTGCCCTTGTCGAGCATCAACATGTCGCATTGCTTGAGGTCGACAGGCTCTATAGGATCGCCGACCACTTTCACGTTGACAACAACGCTGTCGACATTGGTCGAAACGGTGTTAGGATCGGGTTTGATGATAATGTCGCAACTGGCCAAACCCATCGTCAGTAGCATAAGGAGAGAATAGAAGTGTCTTTTCATAATAACAAGTTTTTAATACTCTGATTTTAAATATTTTACTTTCCCAAATGCATACGAATCCTAGAGGCGAGGATGTCGACCACCACGGGGCTGGAGCCGCGGGGCAGGATGATGTCGGCCGTGCGCTTGGTGGGCTCGATGAACTGCTGGTGCATGGGTTTCACGAAAGTCTGGTAGTGGCGCAATACGTCCTCCCAGGTGCGGCCGCGCTCGGCGATGTCGCGGCGAATGATGCGCATCAGGCGCTCGTCGCTGTCGGTATCCACAAACACCTTGATGTCCATGCGATTGCGCAGTTCCTCTTGCGTCAGCACCATGATGCCTTCCACGATGATAACCTCGGTAGGGTGCACATAGATGACCTCCTGCGAACGGGCACAAGTGACGTAAGTGTATATTGGCATGGGAATAGTCTCGCCTTTTTTCAGGCGGTCGAGGTGGTCGATGAGCAGGTCCCACTCGATGGCATCAGGGTGGTCGAAGTTGATCTGCTTCTTCTCCTCAGGCGTCTTGTCGCCGTTGTCGAAGTAATAAGCATCCTGAGAAATGACTGATACTGAGTTTTCTGGCAGCTGGCTGACCAGCTCCTTGACGACGGTGGTCTTCCCTGAGCCCGAGCCGCCTGCGATTCCAATGACTAACATAATCTTATGGTTTTAGATGGCACAAAGATAAAGGTTTTGTTGAATTGTTTAATCGTTGATTGTTTAATTGTTGATTGTTTTCCGTATTTTTGCCCAAAATTTCAAATTACAAGAATGAAAACGATTCACAAATTCGCAGGCTTTCTCTTGCTGGCCGCTGCCTTAGGGCTGTGCAACTGCGGTCCCAAGTTGCCCGAACTCCCCGTCGAAAACGTCAAACCCTATTTCGCCGATGCCGCCAAGACCAAGGCCATCGACACGGCTTTCTACGAAGTCAAAGACGCCAAGGGCGCCAAGCTGGGCACGGTTTTGTATTCCTCGCCTTATTCCGACAACGTGAAAGGCTTCAACGGCCCCACGCCTCTGTTGATTGCCTTGGATGCCGAAGGCCGCATCAAGAACGTCGTCCTTTTGGACAATCAGGAAACGCCCAACTTCGCGCAACGCGTCGTTGACGGCGGCCTTTACGAAGCTTGGAACGGTCTCACCGTCGACGAAGCCCTCGCCAAGGAAGTGGACGCCGTCAGCGGTGCCACCTACACCTCCAAGGGTGTGAAAAGCAGCCTTGTCGCGCGACTGAAGGCATACCAGAAACAGGTGAAATGATAATTGTAGAGACGTGCCATGGCGCGTCTCTACGATTTTGGTATGGTATTTGTAATTCATAGGTCAACATCAAAATGATATTGACTATGAAAAAGACCATGTTAGCGCTGTGCCTCCTCTTCGTGCTGTCGATGACGGCCGAGGCACAAATCCGCCTACCTCATCACCGCTATCGCCACCACCCCAGAAGAACGGTGGTGGAACCTCGTGACAATCGTGCGCCTCGCCTCTATAATCCCGTCGGAGAGTTCCGTTTCCATGTGTATGGCGAATTGGGCGACGACGACTTAGGTGCCATCATCATGCACGAAATCCCCTACCACTTCAGCGTAGGCGGCATGGCCGAGTACCAATTAGGCTACCTCACCAACATCGGTGTAGGCGCAGAATACTATGCCACCTACGGCGAGCACTGCGACCTGTTCTACAACATGCAGGAGACCTATCTCCAAACGGTGCCCATCTATGCCAACCTGAAACTCCAATTGCCCAACTCGCCCATCAGCCCCTTCATCGAAGGACGCATCGGCTATTCGCTGCCTTTGGGCAGGGTGACTTGCAACGACCCAGAAGGCATTTATCACTACCAATCCATGGGATTGTACACGGGTGGCGCCATCGGCCTCAAGATCTACCGCACCTACCTCAGCTTCGGCATGTCGACCATCGATGTGGTAGATGCCGACCTAGGCTTCATCGGACCGAGGATGGACGTCATCACCGACTACTACGTGCGGCTGTCGGTCGCATTTTGACCTGAAAAAACAATATGGGATATAATGTGTATAGACGTGGCGCGCCGCGTCTATACAATTATTATTCGTCGGAATCGTCGTCTGTAGAGACGGTGCATGCTGCATCTGATTCGATACCGTGATGTAGCGTGTCTTCGACACGCCCTGGAAGGACGACAGTCTGCCACCCCCCACACTACGTATGGGGTATATAGGATAGTGTGTCTTCGATACGCCCTGGATGGACGACGACAGTCTGTCACCCCCCACACTACGTATGGGGTATATAGGATAGTGTGTCTTCGACAAGCCCTGGATGGACGACGACAGTCTGTCACCCCCCACACTGCGTATGGGGTATATAGGATAGTGTGTCTTCGACACACAGCTTACCCCTCTCACGCCCATTCCATCTGAATACACACTGAACTCCGGCAACAGGTCTTTATAGCGCTTTTATTCATCGGAATCATCGTCTGTAGAGACGGTGCATGCACCGTCTCTACCTTCTAGGATAATGACGATTTCGCCTTTGATTTCCTTTTTGGAGAAATGTTCGATCACCTCGGCTAAGGTGCCGCGGGCGTTCTCCTCGTGGATCTTGGTCAGTTCGCGCGAGACGCAGACCTTACGCTCGGGGCCACAGACCTCAGCCAGCTGCTGCAAGGTCTTCAGCAGGCGGAAAGGCGATTCATAAAGGATAGTCGTATAAGGATATTCCGCCACGGCCTGCAGTTTGGTCTGACGGCCTTTCTTGTGTGGCAAAAAGCCCTCGAAGATGAACTTCTCGGCCGGAAGGCCCGAATTGACCAAGGCGGGCACAAAAGCCGTAGGGCCAGGAAGGCACTCCACCTCGATGCCGCGCTTGACGCACTCGCGCACCAACAGGAAGCCAGGGTCGGAGATGGCAGGCGTACCGGCATCGGTCACCAAGGCCAAGGTCTCCCCTGCCTCGATGCGTTCGGCGATGCGTTCCACCACCTGATGCTCGTTGCGGATGTGAAATGCTGTCATCGGCTTGCTGATGTCGAGATGACGCAACAGGTTGCCCGACGTGCGGGTGTCCTCGGCAAGGATGCCGTCCACCTCCTTCAAGATGCGGATGGCACGCAAGGTGATGTCCTCAAGGTTGCCGATGGGCGTGGGCACAAGATAGAGCTTCGGCATGGTAGTGATTATTCAAACTTACGGGAAATCAATTCCTTGAGCTTCAAGTAAGCCTCGTTGCTGCTGTTCCACTGCAACTCGATCTTCAGCTCGTTGAGATAGATCATGGCGCCATTCAAGGTCTTCAAGTCGTTGAGGTTCTCGATGGACTTGTTGTACTTCTCCATGCTGCCGCCAAACAACTCGTTGACGAACAAAAACTTGTCGTTGATGCCAATGACTGATTTCAGGTCACGAACAGGGTTTTGTTGCAGCTTGGCGGCCAAGGAGTTGTCCTCGCCCATCATCTTCTCGCCCAAGGTCTCGCCTGTCGACAGTTCGAAACCGGCGTCGTCCTGCTCGAAGAAATTGGGCATGCCTTCCGACGACTGCTGCTCGATTTCAGCCTTCTCGGCCTTTCTCTCTTCATCCAGTCGCGGCATCACCAGTGGGTTGTCCTTCACCAGATCGTCGCCATGCACGCGGTCGCGCTCGGGGATCTCCTCCTCGGGGATGGCCTCCATCACATGAACGACTCTACTTTCGGACTGCTCCGTCACCACCTCAGGCTCTTTCTTCTCGGGGATGTCCTCGAAACGGAAGAAGAAACCAAACTCATCGCCTAGCGGCTTGCTCTCTGGTTCGGGTTCTGGCACTGGCTCAGGTTGCACCTCTTCTACCACAGGCGTCGGTTCGGGTTCAGGTTCCTCCATCTTGACCGGCTCGGGGTGGAACTCAGCCACGGTTGGGGCTTCCACCACGGGTTCGGGCTCGGGTTGGGGCGCTTCCGCGACAGGCTCTTCAACGACAGCTTGTTCCTCAACGACGGCGCTTTCTTCTTCAGTAGGTTGGGCAGGTTCTTCCTGCGTCGTGCCGCCAAACAGCCCGACAAGGTCATCGGCGTCGAAAGGAAGATCCTCGTCATCAACCTCTTCGCCCACATTGATGGCGCAGAGCTGGTCGTAAAGGGTGTGCGTGCGGTTCATCAGCACGTCCAAGTCAAGGAGTTCGAGGGGTTTCTCGTTTCTTAAAAGGTAGTTGACTTGTTGGTATAACAAACTGATTTCCTGCTTTATAGCAAGCAGTCTCTCTTTTTGGTTCTCGAATTTGTCATTCATATTGGAATAATCTTTATTTTTGCTCTCAAAGAAGGTGCTAAAATACAAATTATCTTAAAACCATTGTCATGTTTCTCGAAAAAGATTCTCACAACAGGTCACAAGGCTGGATTGAAGTCATCTGCGGCTCCATGTTCTCAGGCAAAACGGAAGAGTTGATCCGACGTTTGAAACGCGCCAAAATCGCCAAGTTGAAGGTGGAGATCTTCAAGCCTGGCGTCGACACGCGCTATAGCGAGGAGGACGTGGTGTCGCACAATGCCACGGCCTTGCACTCCATTCCTGTGGAGAGCGCCAGTGAGATCCTTTTCTATGCCAACGACGTGGATGTCATCGGCATCGACGAAGCCCAATTCCTTGACGATGAGCTGCCTAACGTGTGCGAGCAGTTAGCCAACCAAGGCGTGCGCGTCATCATCGCAGGCTTGGACATGGACTTCATGGGCAATCCATTCGGTCCCATGCCCAAGCTCATGGCCATCGCTGAAGACGTCACCAAGGTACATGCCATCTGCGTGCGTTGCGGCAGTCCCGCGCAGTTCTCACACCGCACCATCGCCGGCGACAAATTGGTGGTGTTAGGCGAAACAGAAAGCTACGAACCCCTGTGCCGCTCGTGTTATTTGAAGGCAAGACAGGAAAGGGATAATGGGCTGTCTTCTTAGAGACGCAAGGCCATGCGTCTCTACTTGCCACGCCCTTGGATAACGATTAAAACCGTGTAAATCAAGATTTTGATATCGAGAGCAAGGTTCACGTTCTCGATATAAAGCACATCGTATTTCAGGCGCTCGACCATTTCATCCACATTCTCGGCATAGCCATATTTCACCTCGCCCCAGCTGGTGATGCCAGGCTTCACCTTCAACAGCAGGCGGTAATAAGGTGCCTTCTCCATGATCTTGTCGATGAAATACTGACGTTCAGGGCGATAGCCCACCAGCGACATGTCGCCTTTCAGCACCGTCCAGAACTGTGGAATCTCGTCGAGGCGCACCTTGCGCATGAACTTACCGAACTTGGTAATGCGCGGGTCGTCGTCGCTCGACAGCTGTGGCGTGCCACTCGACTCGGCATCGACCCTCATGCTGCGGAACTTCGACATTTTGAAGGGCTTGCCTCCTTTGCCGATGCGTTCCTGCACATAGAAAACAGGTCCTTTCGATGTGGCCTTCACAATGATGGCACACAGCAGGAACACTGGTGAAAGGATGACGAGAGCCAAAATGGAAGCCACAATATCAAAAGCGCGTTTCACCACCCTTTGCCAAATAGGCATCAACTCAGGCGTGACCTGCACCAAAGGTGCCTGCCAAATGGCCGATTGCTTGACGGTGCCAAAGACCAGATCCTGCATGGCCGGAATAATCTTCACATTGGCTTCTGTCGTGTCGACCACCGAGAGCAGCACTTTCATCGTCTCCACCTCGGAGCGCTCGATGGCGATGATGACCTCTTCCACGTTGTGTTCCTTCACGATCTGTTCAATCTCATGGTACGAACCCAAACGCGGTAGATAATCCGCAAGTTTGTATTCCTTCTTGTCGTACACATTGAGGAACCCGATCAAACGGCGACCAGAAGGCTTCACCTCCTCCTCGATCTCCTTGAAGATGGCGCAGGCATTGTCGTTGCTACCCACAATAAGCGTGTTGAACCCAATCTTCTTGTTTCGAATCCTCGAAATCACCGAAGTGGTGATGATGACACGCGGAATGTATGTGATGACAAACTGGAGAGTAAATAATGCTATAAACGACTGATAATAAGACTTGTAAGAAGCTACTTCATCATCCAAGATAACCACAAAGAAAAGCACGACAACGCCCAACAAGGTGATGAAAAACGTCTGTCCCAACTCTTTCAACCTCGACTTTTGGTAGACCTTCTCGTAGGCACCGGTCACGGCATGAAGGATGAGCCAACAAATGGGGATGATGATCACACCTAGCCAGAAACTCGGTGTGTTGAACGAATTCGTGATGCGGTCCCAATAGTTGATGTATAGGTCTTCATGTGCCTTGCGGAAAAAGTAAAACAAGGACCACGCCAGAATGGAAGCCAACCAATCGACGACAAAATAGAGCGATGCTAACCTTTTCTTGTTCATTGGTTAAAGTTGCGATAGAGCAGTTTCAGGTTGTCGAAATAATAGTAACGCGGCTCATTGATAGGATGATACACATGGCCATAAAGAGTATCCTGGTCAGTAGTTAGGTCTGAAGTAAGGTAGACTTTGAAATAGTTGGAATTCACATTGTCGTTCATGATATGGCCAATGTTGATGTAGATTTTGTTCCAACGCTGCGGTCTGTCATGTTGCTTGTCGGTAGGCGTCACCTTCACCAAGGGCATCATCTCCAATTGATAGTTCTTATAGTATTGGACACCAACGAAGAAAGTATCGTTGCAGTTGTAGTCCATCTCCAAAAGGCAATACACGCCGTTGGTACCTTTGTAGAAATCGAATTCATCCGCGGTGATAACAGTGAAATCCATTGTATCGGGCGGCAATTCCACCTTGCCCGAGAAGAACGAATTGGCCGAATGCCATGCCCCACTGCCCGTGAAGCGCACCATGCTGGTATCGCTGCTCCCGTATGACAACAAGGAATTGGTATTCTCAAAGTCCTCCATCCAAGCCACATTGACGCCTTCGCCAATGGGATAATATGTCAACGAGGGATTTAAGTTGATAATACTGTCTTCAACAAGATTCAGGTTTTGGTAGATGCGAGGACTATAGAAAGGATACCTATCACGAGCTGGCGACCTACCGTCCACCTTAATGCCTCCATAGACGGAAACCTTGTGGGGACCTTTCTTCAGAACTGGGAAGGTGCTCGGGAGTTCATAGCATCCGATGGGATTGTCGTCTACATACACCCAGGCATCTGTGATTTTACTCGTGTTGGCGCCGTAGACAAAATAATCCGTGAGCGAATCCACCTCGATGGACTCGATATGAATGTAAGAGGGCACGGTTTGCGAGCCTTCAAACTTGTTGCACGAAGTGGCTGCCAGCGCCAGGAAAAAGAGACCCAGCATGACAGAAAAGATAGAATTCCTTGTCATAGAACTATATTTAATAAGGTAACGACGGGGCTTCATGAATATTGTCTAAAAAGGCTTTTATTTCTGCACCTTGGCAATGGCCTCATCCACGGCGGCCAAGATACGGTAGGCCAGCTTCAACACGTTGATGCCGTCGTCGATGGTGACGGCAGGCGTAGTGTTGTGAATGATAGCGTCATAGAAACTCTCGAGCTCCGTCTTGATGGCGTTGATGGGATGAATCTCGGGGCGTTCGAAGGTGATTTGTTTCTCAGAACCATCGCCCAAGGTGATGGTCGCAGAGAGTGGGTTGCTCTCGTCCACTTCGTCGTTGATGCGGAAAATCTCAGCCACCTTGTCCAAGAAATCCACCGTGATGTAGGCACCTTTTTGGAAGATGCGGGTCTTGCGCATGTTCTTCATCGACAGGCGCGATGCGGTGAGGTTGGCTACAGTGCCGTTCTCAAACTCGATGCGCACGTTGGTGATGTCGGGTGTGGGGCTGACGATGCTCACGCCGCTGGCGCTGATGTGCGCCACGGGCGACTTGACGATGGTGAGCAAGATGTCGAGATCGTGCACCATCAGGTCGAGCACCACGGGCACATCGGTACCGCGCGGGTTGAACAAGGCCAAGCGATGTGCTTCGATGAAGAGCGGTTCGTTTATATAAGGCTCGGCGGCAACAAAGGCTGGATTGAAGCGCTCCACGTGGCCCACTTGGACCTTCACGCCCGCCTCATCGGCCAGCATTTTCAAGGCATTGGCTTCGTCAGGCGTAGCCACGATGGGTTTCTCAATGAAGACATGCTTGCGCTTCTGCAAGGCCTTGGAGGCACATTCGAAATGACGGATGGTGGGGGTGACAATGTCGACCACGTCTACGGCGTCGATCAAAGCGTCGATGGAATCGAAACACCGTACGCCCATCTCGGCTTCCACCTGCTTGGCCGTCTCCTCTGCTGGGTCATAAAAACCGACCAAATCGTACTTCTCTATCTGCTTGATGCAGTTGATATGGATTTTGCCCAGATGCCCTGCACCTAAAACACCTATTCTCAGCATATTTCAAAATTTCGGCAAAAATAGTGTTTTTTATCATTTCATAGCGTCAGATTTTAGCGTAATTTCGCAGCGTGAATACCTCTTTAGAAGACAACTACCGCCACAAAGGACTACGCCAGCAACTCGTCGAACTGTTGCGCACCAAGGGCATCACCGACGAAGCTGTGCTATCGGCCATCAACGAGGTGCCGCGCCACATCTTCCTCGACTCCTCCTTTGTCGAACTCGCCTATCAGGACAAGGCCTTCCCCATCGGATCGGGACAGACCATCTCGCAGCCGCACACCGTCGCCTTCCAGACGCAGCTGCTGCAAGTGAAGAAAGGCATGAAGGTGCTTGAGATCGGTACTGGGTCGGGCTATCAAGCTTGTGTGTTGTCCGCCATGGGCGCCAAGGTATTCAGCATCGAGCGGCAACGTAACCTCTTCTTCAAGACCAAGGAAATCCTTGAACAATTGCCGTTTCGCGTGAAGACCTTCTTAGGCGATGGCTACGAGGGCTTGACCACCTACCAGCCATTCGATCGCATCATCATCACTGCCGGTGCGCCCAGCATCCCTGAAAAACTCATCGAACAGATGAAACCCGGTGGCATCATGGTCATCCCGATGGACAACGCAGAAGGCGATGGCCAGACTATGCTGAGGGTCACCAAAATGGAAGATGGATCTATGAAAAAAGAGGAATTCGGCGACTTCAAGTTTGTGCCGATGCTGAAAGAGATTGGGAATGACTAAAAAAGGAAGGCTACGGCCTTCCTTTTTAAATGAACTTCTAAAAACCAGACACCAGAAAGCTCCTACGGAGCATAACTTACTGGAATATTGTATTTTGTTATTAAACGAAAGCTCCTACGGAGCAACATTTTGAAGCTCCCTTTCATTATTTCTTGAATATTCCGCCCAAAAGCCCTCGGAAAATCGACTTTCCGAGTTGACGCCCGAAGGTTGTCGCCGTCGTGTTGATGGTCTTCTCGACAGCTTTCCTCGTAGTGGATTTCTTCTTGGAGCTTGTGCTACGCGAGCTGGTACTTCTTGAACGTTCCTTTTCCTTCGCTTCCTTGGCCAGGCGCTTCTCTTCCTCTTCTTCTTCACGCTGGCGACGTTTCTCTTCCTGCTTCTGTTGTTCGAGGAGGAGCTCGTAAGCGCTCTCGCGGTCGAAGCTCTTGTCGTAGATGCCATAGAGGCGCGAGTTGCGGATCAAGGCAGTACGCTGTCCCTCGGTGATGGCACCGATTTGGCTCAACGGGAAGAGGATCTTGGCACGCTCAACAATGCAAGGTGCACCCTTTGCATCGAGGAAGGAGACCAAGGCCTCACCTGTGCCAAGTTCGAGGATGGCTGCTTCGGTATTGAAGTTGGGGTTGGCGCGGAAGGTCTGTGCCGCCGCCTTGACGGTCTTCTGGTCTTTGGGAGTATAGGCTCGCAATCCATGAAGAACACGGTTACCTAATTGTCCGGCTATGACTTCCGGGATGTCGCTCGGGCTTTGGGTGACGAAATAAACACCCACGCCCTTGGAACGTACCAAGCGGATAACCTGTTCGATCTTGTCAATCAGGGCCTTGGAGGTGTCCTTGAACAACATGTGGGCCTCGTCGAAGAAGAACACCAGCTTGGGCAATTCAAGATCACCGACTTCGGGCAATTGTTCGTAGAGTTCGCTCAGCAGCCACAACAGGAAGGTGGAATAAAGTTTGGGATTGAGCATCAGCTTGTCGGCAGCCAACACGTTCATCACGCCGCGACCGCCTTCGGTTTGGAGGAAGTCCAAGGCATTGAACGAAGGCTCGCCGAAGAAGATCTCGCCGCCTTCGGCTTCCAAAGCCAATAAGGCACGCTGGATGGCTCCCACGCTCACCGACGACACCGTTCCGTAGGTCGTGGTGAACTCCTTGGCGTTCTTGGCCACATAGTCGAGCATCATCCGCAAGTCCTTCATGTCGATGAGTAGCAGACCTTGGTCGTCGGCAATCTTGAAGACGATGTTGAGGATGCCTGTTTGGGTCTCGTTAAGGTCGAGCAGACGGGCCAGCAGTTGGGGACCCATCTCCGAAATGGTGGCACGGAGGGGGTGACCCTGCTCGCCATACACATCGAAGAAACGTGTGGGGCAGCCATGGAAGTCGGGGTTCTCGATGCCAAATTCGGGGCAGCGCTTTTCGATGAAGCTGCTCATCTGTCCCGGCTGGCTGATGCCCGAAAGGTCGCCTTTCATATCAGCCATAAAGCAAGGCACGCCAGCCTCGCAGAAGGTTTCGGCAAGCACCTGCAGGGTGACGGTCTTACCCGTACCCGTGGCGCCCGCAATCATGCCGTGGCGGTTGGCCATCTTACCTATCATATAGATGGGACCGTTGTCGCAATGTGCGATGTAGAGTTGTCTATCTTCAGTATACATGTCTTATTGATTTAAAATTCAAAATTTAAAGATTTAAAATTCAAAGATTCAAGGATTGATCTTGAATCGGATGTATTTGATGGTTAGGCCTTGATCAAGCCACATCTGTTCATAGAAAGTGCGGATGGTCTTCACCTCGAGGTCGTCATTGTTCGCGTAAAGGTCGTCGGTGGCATAGAGCAGCGGCAGACCTTGGGGCTCCACCACATCGTGGAGGGTGAACTCATACATGATGGGACTGTCGGTCTTGAGGTTGAGGATGCCATCGGGACGGACAATCTTGCGATACCGGTTGAGGAACTCGGGCGAGGTGAGGCGATGGCGTGCGTTGCGTTCGCCCTCACCAGGATGCGGGTCGGGGAAGGTGACCCAAATCTCAGCCACTTCGTCCTTGGCAAAGAAATGCTCGATTTGGTCGATGCGGGCACGGAGAAACGCCACGTTCTTCAAGCCTTCCTCGTTCGACTGCTTCAGGCCGCGCCAGATACGGGCGCCTTTGATGTCGACACCTATATAATTAATGTCGCGATGCGCGCGAGCCAAGCCAACGGTATACTCACCCTTGCCACAACCCAATTCCAACACGATGGGATTGTCGTTGTGGAAAAAGCCGGCATGCCACTTCCCTTGCAGGGGGAAGCCTTCGCTCATGATACGCTCATAGCTGTATTCGAACAAGTTGGAGAAGGTCTTGTTCTCGGCAAATCGCTCTAATTTGTTCTTTTTTGACATTGTTTTAATATACTGTCGCCCCTATGGGGCTTTTTGGTCGTTACCTTTGTTGTCAGCAGGGTTTACACCGCCTGCTTACATTCTGTCGCCCCTACGGGGCTATTCGGTCGTCATTGTTTTTGTCGGCAGGGGTTTACACCGCCTGCCTGTTTTGCTGTCGCCCCTACGGGGCTTCTTTGAAGATCCATGCCTTGTATTCGGTGTTGGCCCTGATTTCCCGCAAGGCAGCAGCAGCCTCTTCATCGGTTTTATAGCGGCCAAACGAAACATACCACATGTTGTAATGCATTTCATACAAGGCTCCAGCATAACCTTTTTCCTTCAAGGTATTGGTCAACTTAATGGCATTCTCCTCCACACCGAAGCAACCGCCAATAATGAGAATGTTGCCCTCCGCAGAGGTAACTGAGGGCTGAACTTTTGGCTGCTCAACAGGTTGTGGTTTCGGTTGCTCTACAGCATGTGGCTTCGTCTGCTCTAAAGGCTGTGTCTTAGGTTGCTCGACTGGCTGAGCTTTCGGCTGTTCAACGGGTTGCGTAACCGATTGTGCTGCAGGTTGTTCTATCGTCTTTTCCACGTGCTGCAGTTCCGCTGGAGTCTTGACTGTATCGCAAACCACCTGTGTTGTATCTTGAACCACAGGCTCTTTCCACTCCCAAGTCTTCTGATAGAAGGGCAAAGTATAGGTCTTAGGCTCGGTCACGACGCGTCTCTGTTCCTGCTGCCATGGCAATTTGATGACCTTGAAATAATACAATCCGTATACAATTCCTGCCACCAGTAAGAAGCCTATCAAGATCCACAACCAGCCCAAACCGCGCCTCGGTTCATCGTCCTCGTCATCGCGTTTATCTCTCTCATGCACAGCCTTTTCGTCAACACTCATGGGCGTATTCTTGTCTTTCTGTTGCTGTTCGATTTCGGTCTTAATTTCATCCTTCGTCTTCGAGCGCAATACTGGCTCAGGCTTGAAGTCACACAATCCGAAGGCATCAGCATTGTAATTGACAGAATCGTCCTGTTCAAACACAAAATCGTTGGCCCAATCATACGACAAGGTGCCAATTTGGTTCAACACCACCTTCTTCCCTTGCTTGAGGCTATTGAAGCAATCGGAAACAAACATCGAAAGCAGCTTCTGGGCTTCTTCCTTGGAAATGTCGTTTTTCTCCGACATATAATTGACAACCAAATCGTTATCCTCACGCAAGCCAGCATCAAAGACAAGCTCGCTCGAAGGCATGGCGAAGTAATTCGCCACGGGGTTCACCTTGGCCGAAATGGGTTTCTTCACGAAAGCACCCAAGCCTGGCACCACCACTGTGTCGCGTACAAACAAAAGGTCTGATATGGCTTCAGCGATCGAAATCATCTTATTCTTTCAGTTGATTCTGAGCGAATTGTATGGCTTTTTCAAGGTCTTCCTGTGTGTCAATGGAGATGCTTTCGCGTTGTGTGATGCCCATACGGATGTGCAAGCCGTTTTCCAACCAGCGCAGTTGCTCCAACGACTCAGCCTCTTCAAGCGGAGTAGTCTGCATTTCAGCAACTTTACACAAAGTCTCAGTCTTGTATGCATATAGACCGATATGCTTGTAGAATTCACCCTTTTGCAACCATTTATCATGGTCCAGATTGCGCATGAAAGGAATTGGATTACGACTGAAATACAGCGCGTTACCTTGCTTATCCATCACCACTTTCACCACATTGGGACTGAAAAGCTCGTCCTCTTCCTCAATACGTTTGGCCAACGATGCCAGCTGTGTATCATCACGGCCAATCAACTCGATGACTTGGTTGATTTGCTCAGGGTCAATGAAAGGCTCGTCACCTTGGATATTGACCACTGCATCATATTGGCCTCCAACCATATACATGGCCTCGCGACAACGATCAGTACCACTGCGATGGTTGGGGTCGGTCAACACGTATTGACCACCGAACTTCAATACTTCGTCGGCGATGCGCATGTCATCGGTGGCAACCACGACAGCGTCCAATTTCGATTTCCAAGCCTGTTCCCAAACACGTTGGATCATCGTCTTCCCTTTGATCATGGATAAAGGCTTGCTTGGGAAGCGCGTCGAGGCATAACGAGAGGGAATAATTCCTATAACTTTCATTTTCAGAACAATCCATTAAGTGAAGCTTCAATCCGGTCGACCACGGTGCTCAAGTCTTCGGGATTTTCGAGTTCAAGGTTATCAGTGTCGATGATGAGCTGCTTGCCTTCGTGGTAGTTGTTGATCCATTCCTCGTAACGTTCATTGAGGTTGGTCAAATAGCTGATGCTGATCGACTGTTCAAACTCGCGGTTACGTTTGGCGATATGTCTAATCAAAGTAGGCACCGAAGCACGGAGGTAAATCAGCAAATCGGGCGGCTGGAGGAACTTGGTCATCAGCTCAAAGAGCGACTTATAGTTCTCAAAGTCACGGGTTTCCATCAAGCCCATGGAATAGAGGTTGGCCGCGAAGATATGGGCATCCTCGTAAATGGTGCGATCCTGGATAACATCCTGTCCACTGTTGCGGATATCCATCACTTGACGGAATCGACTGTTGAGGAAGAAGATCTGGATGTTGAACGACCAGCGTTGCATGTCTTCATAGAAACTATCGAGATAGGGATTGTGCTCCACCTCCTCATAATGAGGCTTCCAGTTGAAATGCTTGGCTAAGAGCCCAGTCAGGGTGGTCTTGCCCGAGCCTATGTTACCAGCTACTGCGATATGCATAATACTCTAGTTTAAGGGTGATAAGAAGTGGCTAAATTAAGGAAAAGTCGGCAAAAAGAATCGAATTTTTTATAGAAAAATAACAACTAGATGATTTTCAATTATTTCGGAGCCTTAATCAGCAGATAAATGCCTATCACGCAGAAGATAAAATTGGGGATCCACGCGGCGAGGAAAGGCGACAGACTTCCCGAGATGGCAAACGACTTGGAAATTTGCATGAAAAGGATGTAGGCAAAGGCGATGGTGATGCCGATGCCGAGATGCATTCCAATGCCTCCCCTAATCTTTCGGCTCGACAAGGCTGCGCCAATAAGTGTGAGGATAAGTACGGCGGCAGGGGCGGACATACGGGTGTGCATCTCCACCTGGTAGGCTTTCACACCTTCTGAGCCTTTCTCTTTCATGCCACGTATTTGGTCGCGCAACTCAAAGAAGTTCATCTCTTCGAAGTCTTCCTTCATCTTGTAGAGGTCGGTCGGGTACAGGTTAATGATGGTGTCGAGGTTGCGACCTTTCACAATACTTTCCTCCCTTCCGTTGATGTGACGGATGGCATACGGGTCGATTTTCCAGCTATTGATGGCCAATGTATCATGATAGAGCATATCCGCCATCACCTTGTATTTCAACTCGTTGCCATCATATTTCTCCCATGAGAATTTGTAACCGTGTTGCTTGGCGATGTTATAGCTCTCCACATACACGAATTCGTCCTTGCTCATCTGTACATGCACATTGCGTCCAGCACTTTGGCTCAGCTTCTCCACATACTCATCCTTAAACTGGCGTCGTATTTCGTTAGTCCTGGGAATCAAGAAGTTGCCAAAATAAAGCGACATAACAGCAATTAATATGGCAGCCCACATATAGGGAAAGAGAAAGCGCCAAAAGCTGATGCCGCTACTCAAGATTGCTACAATCTCGGTACGGGCGGCCATCTTGGAGGTGAAAAACACCACGGCGATAAAGGCGAAAAGATGTATGAACAGGTTGATATAATAAGGAATCGACATGATGTAATAGTCGACCACCACGCGTTGCCAAGGCGCATTATGTTTCAGAAAGCTGTCAATGTTCTCGGACAAGTCAAAGATGATGACGACCAAAAGCAGCATCGAGATGGCAAAGAAGAAAGTGCCAAGATACTTCTTGAAAATATATGCGTCTATTTTTCTCATCTACTTTTTTTGACTGCGGGACGCGAGACTCACAACCTCCTTGTAACTTTTTGGAGCATCACGTCGCGCCATTCGGCAAAATCGCCGGCGATGATGTGCTTCCTTGCTTCGCGCACCAACCAGAGGTAGAAACCAATGTTGTGCAAGCTGGCAATCATGGGACCAAGAATCTCGCCTGCGACGAATAGATGACGCAGATAGGCCCTCGTATATTGTGCATCGACGAAAGTTTCGCCGTTGGGGTCGACAGGCGAGAAATCGAGTTTCCACTTCTCGTTCTTGATGTTGATGATGCCTTCCGAGGTGAAAATCATGCCGTTACGTCCGTTGCGTGTGGGCATCACACAGTCGAACATGTCCACACCACGCGAGATGCTTTCAAGGATGTTGGCTGGCGTACCCACACCCATCAGGTAACGGGGTTTGTCTTTCGGCAAGATGGTGTTCACCAATTCGATCATCTCGTACATCACCTCGGTAGGCTCACCTACAGCCAGTCCACCGATGGCATTGCCGACAGCGTTTTTCGAGGCAATGTATTCGGCCGACTGCTCACGCAAGTCGCGATAGACGCAGCCTTGGACGATGGGAAACAGCGCTTGCTCATAGCCATATTTGGGTTCGGTGGCATTAAAACGTTCCAAGCAGCGGTCGAGCCAGCGGTGAGTGCGTTCCATCGAAGGCTTGGCATATTTGTAGTCGGCCGTGCCAGGCGTGCATTCGTCGAAAGCCATCATGATGTCGGCGCCGATGCTGCGCTGGATGTCCATCACACGCTCGGGGGTAAAGAGGTGCCGCGAGCCGTCGATATGCGACTGGAAGGTGACGCCTTCCTCTTTCATCTTGCGGATGCCCGTCAGCGAAAACACCTGAAAGCCACCGCTATCGGTTAGTATGGGACGGTCCCAACCGTTGAACTTGTGTAGTCCTCCAGCGGCTTCGAGCACGTCAAGCCCTGGACGCAAATACAGATGGTAGGTGTTGCCCAAAATGATTTGCGCCTTCACCTCGTCGCGCACATCACGCAGATGACAGGCCTTCACCGTGCCCGCCGTGCCTACCGGCATGAAAATCGGGGTCTCGATGGGACCATGGTCGGTATTCAGAACGCCAGCACGAGCATTGCTTTTCGGGTCATTTGCAGCAATTGTGAAATTCATTGTTGTAATTTTGCGCAAAAGTACGACTTTTTTTGATTGTGGTTTTTCGGTATCGGCAAAGGCTGAGAAATCTTTCAAAAATATTGTTTTTTGCAATCATGAAATACGCATTTTTATTACCTTTGCAAAACTAAACATATCGAAGCGATGCAGTTCAATTTTAACTATAACAGCCTAAGTTTCATCATTTTAATCGTCTTTGGCATTTGTCTTATCATCCAATTGCTCTACCATTGGGGCTTTTTCACGAAAGTGGCCTTATACAAGAGGAGCGCGCGCCCGAAACTCGACGAGGAATTGGAGCCCGTCTCCGTGGTGATCTGCGCCCGCGACGCATACGAGTATCTGGTGGAACTGATTCCTGCCCTACTCAAACAAGACTACCCTGATTTTGAAATCGTTGTGGTGAACGACTGCTCCGACGACGAAACCGAGGAATACCTGAAAGACCTGGAACGTAAGGAAAGTCGTGTGAAGCCCGTGCAACTCAAGCAGCACCTTAACTTCTTCAACGGCAAGAAGTTCCCACTCTCGATGGGCATCAAGTCGGCACAAAACGACCTCATCGTCCTCACCGACTGCAACTGCATGCCCGTCAACGACCAATGGCTGCGCAGCGTGGTGAACCGCTACAACAACAAAACCGAAATCGTCATCGGCTACAGCCCTTATGTGCAAAAGAAGAGCAGCCTAAACCGCATCATGCGTTTCGACTCCCTCCAAAACGGCCTACTCTACCTCTCAGCTGCCTTGAACCATCACGCCTATATGGGAATCGGCAAGAACCTGTCGTATCGTAAAGAGCTGTTCTACAGGAACCAAGGCTTCATCTCGCATTACACTACGGCTGTCGGCGACGACGATTTGTTCATCAACCAAGTGGCCACCAGAAAGAACACGGAAGTCCTCATCGACGCTGAAGACGCCATCCTCACCACCCCGCCCAGCAGTTTCCACCTTTGGATGCGACAGAAGAGCAGCCGCTACTCCACCGCGTCGAAATACGACTCAAGATCACGCCTGATGTTGAGTCTGTTTTACGTTTCGCAGTTCTTCTTCTATGTGTCCTTTATTGCGCTGCTTGCCCTCTGCGCCAAGCCTGCCTTCACCATCACTGGCGGCGAAGTGTTTTATATTCCCATCTTGGTATTTTTCTTCCTCTTACGCTTTGGCAGCCAGTTGTTTATCTACCACAAAGCTTCCAAGCGTTTAGGCGAAAAAGGCCTGCTGCCAGGACTCATCCTTTACGATTTCCTGTTCGCTTTCCTCTCGCCTTGGCAAAGGTTGATGGGAAGAATGAATGTGGGCGTGGAATAAGATTATCCCTTGATTTGAATCACAAATCCTTCGTCGATGAGCGGCTGCACAAATGCTCTCATCTCATCCACCGTGAACTTTTGTAAGCCTTCCTCTGGAGTCGGCCTATCGATGGTGTAGACCATGATTTCGCGGGGCTTTAGCTGACGGACGATGTCCATCCAGCCATTCAAGACTTCAGCACTTGACGAGTCGAAGTCCTTGCTCTTCAAGAACATAGTCTGAAGGATGAAGTCACCGTTGAATTGTTTCAATGCCTCTACCACGCGATGGATGTCGTAGCCCGGCGCAGGATGGTTGATCTTTTCAATCCATTCGTTGGTTGGTGCGTCGATTTTCATCGTTGGATTGTCGACCTTGCGCAAAGCGTTGAAAACCTCAGGTTTATGTACCATCGTGGCATTCGACAGCACGGTGATCTTCGAATTGGGATAATACTGGTCACGAAGTCTTATCGTGTCATCAATGATCTGCGGAAACTCCGGATTGATGGTCGGCTCACCGTCGCCGCTGAAAGTGATGGAGTCGATGTTAACGCCATCTTTTTGGCATTGCTGCAACTTGGTTTCCAAGGCTTTGCGAACTTTTTCAGCTGAGGGCAGTTGGAGGTCATCGCGACCATCCTTGTTCCAGCCGCATTCGCAATAGATACAATCGAAAGTGCAGATTTTTCCTTTTTCAGGCAACAAATTGATTCCCAACGAGCTGCCAAGGCGGCGGCTATGTATGGGG